>Ga0256835_1000056_pt1 | contig 94994 bp, 80 predicted proteins | sample PIR30metaG_FD_185972 | JGI IMG/M metagenome (GOLD analysis project Ga0256835, IMG submission 185972) | Hydrothermal vent microbial communities from East Pacific Rise, Pacific Ocean - PIR-30 | ecosystem: Environmental > Aquatic > Marine > Hydrothermal vents | place: Pacific Ocean: East Pacific...
CCTGGAGATGATGCAGTGCAGGGCCAGCCGGCATATCTACAGGCTCAAGCACAACGACAACACACGATAGAGGCGGAGGCGGGCATTTGCAGGGGCTGGACAATTGCCCTGGGCCGGAGTAGATTGGAGAATCATGACGCAGCCGCCCTCATCGCCTGGTATCGGCAGGGATGCAGATGCCCGCTGGTTGACCGAACTTGTCAGATCGGCCCGGCAGGGGGACGACCTGGCTTTCAACCGCCTGATAGACCTTCACCACGAGGCGATCTATAAAATGATATTTTACCGGATAAAAGATGCCATGGATGCCGAAGACCTGAGCCAGGAGGTCTTTTTACAGGCCTGCCGGAATATCGGCCGCCTGCGACAGGCAGCCAATTTCCGGGCCTGGCTGTTCAGGATCGCGGTAAACCGCGTGAAGGATTACCGGCGCCGGAAACGCTGGAGCTTTATTAGAGGCCTTTTCAGAACCGAAGACCTGTCCGGCCAAGACGGCCGCCTGGCAGTTCAGGCCCCGGAAGGACCTGAAAGGGTGAGGCGGCAGCAGTTCTGGCAGGAAGTGGACCGGTTGCTGGAGCCGCTTTCGCCTGCCGAGCAGGAGGCCTTCAGGTTGCGCTTTTTCGATCAGCTCAGTATAAAGGAGATCGGCCAGGTCCTGGACAAGCCGGAAAATACCGTCAAAACCCATCTTTACCGGGCCTTGCGCAAAGTAAAGGCATCGCCTTTTCTGGACCGGCTGGCGGAGGCGGCCCCATGAGCATGCCAAGCGAAAAACATCTGGACTACGACGAATTGCTCAAGGCGGTGGTGGATGCATCCGATTTGCCCGATGGCCTCAGGGAGCATCTCGATCATTGTCCGCAGTGCCAGGAGCAGTTGCAGAGAACCACGCAGCGGCTGGAGAGCATCGGCCGGATCGCCGCCCGCCTGGCGCCGGAACCGTCCCGCAGCGTGCGGGTTCATGGCCGGCGGCAGGCGAGGCGTCCTCTGGGTGGCGGCCGGATGAAGTCTTTCATGGCCATGGCCGCGGTGGCCATGCTGGTGGTCCTGGTGTCGGTCTGGTCGCGGCATTTTTTCGCGCCTTCCGGCAGCGACCAGGTGGGGCAGTTGATTGCCGATGTCAACCGGCTGGTGGAAAACCCCCTGCCGGCAGGTTATTCAAGCCTGGCCGCGGTGGCAGACCCGTTGCCGACGGCCGATCCGGCGGCCGATCCCACGGCCTTCATCGTGCCGGAGGTGGGGCCGCCGGGCGCAGGTGATATTCCGGAAAACGAAAGGATAACAGGATGAAACCGTATCTTGCCTGCCTGGCAGCAGTGCTCGTCCTGGTGACGGCGAATTCAGTCCGGGCAGAAGCCGGCGGTCGCTGGTGGCGGATTCCGCGGCTGGTTGAGCGGCTGCATTTGACACCTTCCCAGACAGAACGCCTGGACAAGGCCTTCCATCAGGCAAGGCTGAACATGATCCGGCTAAAGAGCAAGGTGGAGGCCGCGCAGTTCGAGCTGGAATCCCTGATGGAAGCCGAAGACTTCGACGAGGACGCCGCCATGGCCCAGTACCGCAAGCTGGAACAGGCCCGCACCGAGCTGGGCATGGAGCGTTTCCGCTTCCTGGTCCAGGTGCGCAAGATCGTCGGGCACGAGGCCTTCCAGGAGCTGATGCAGATCAAGCGCGCCCGCCGGCGCAGGGCACCCGGTGACAAGGGGCCCTGAAGCTGCCTTTACAATTTTCTTGTTTTTTTCCCACATTCATCAAATTTTTCCATTCCACCCCCTTTGACGGGGGTGGTTTGTTGTCGGATCGGGCCGGGCGGATTCTCTGACCTGCCTGCCAAGGAAGGGAGACACTTGCATGGAAAGCCGGTGGTTGGCGGCCGTTTTCGGCCTGGCGGCTGCCTGCAGCTGGGGCGCCGGTGATTTCAGCGGAGCTGTGGCCAGCAGGAAGGCCGATGTCTGGAAGGTGGTTTTCTGCGGCCAGGCGGCCGGGGCCCTGATCCTGCTGGCCATGGCCCTGGCAAGCGGAGAAAAGGTGCCTGCCGGCGGTCAGATGGCCTATGGCCTGCTGGCCGGGGTTTGCGGCGGAGCCGGCCTGGTGGCCCTTTACACCGGCCTTGCCCGGGGCAGGATGGGAATCGTGGCTCCCCTTTCGGCGGTCATCACCGCTATTGTGCCCGTCGTGGCCGGAGCCGTGTGGCAGGGCCTGCCCGGCAGTCTTCAGGTTTTGGGTTTCGGCCTGGCCCTGGCGGCGGTCTGGCTGCTGGCCTCCCGGCCGGAAGAAGGCGGCCTGCGGCCGGTCGAGCTTGTCTATTCCCTGCTGGCCGGCTTGGGGTTCGGTCTTTTTTTCTTATTTATCGCCCTGGCGGGCAGACAGTCGATTTTCTGGCCCCTGATGGCGGCCCGCTGCGGTTCCATCGGCCTGGTGGCGGCCATGCTCCTTGGACGCCGGGCGCAGGCCGGGGCAGGCGGTATCCGGCTCCGGGGCCGGGTCCTTGTCTATGCGGTTTTGGCCGGAATTTGCGATGCTGCCGGAAACGGCTTTTTCGTAGGAGCGGTAAAGCTGGGCCGCCTGGATGCGGCCGCAGTTCTGGGGTCCCTCTACCCGGCGGCCACCGTGATCCTGGCCTGGCTGCTGCTCAAAGAGCGTCTGGCGCCGCGCCAGTGGTGCGGAGTCTGGATGGCCCTGGCGGCCCTGGGGTGCATCGCCTGGCCCGGGGCCTGAAGAATCTTGCCGCAGGTGACCGTCAATACCGCGAGTCGGCGTACTCCACCCAGCCGCCGGCCTGGACCAGGGCCAGGTCGAATTCTCCCAACCGGAAGGAAAACTCCAGGGACTTGCCGTTGCCGCTGATTACCAGCTGGCCGGTGCGGGGATCGGCCTCGGCCCGGGCAGGCCCGGGGCTGAACTTCGAGAAGATGGCCTCGATCTGCTCCGGGGCAAGCTCCACGGCCAGCATGCCGCAGTTGAACATGTTCTGGCGGAAGATGCGGGCAAAGCCGGAGGCAATCACCAGGTTGATGCCGTTGACCTCCAGGGCCCAGGGGGCATGCTCCCGGCTGGAGCCGCAGCCGAAGTTGTCCCGGGTGACGATGACCTGCTTGCCGGCAAGGTCGCTGGCCGGGTCGAAGCCTTCCAGCTTCAGGTCTTCCAGCAGGTAGGGCTTGAGGGCCTGGCGGGAGATTTCCGTCAGGTACTTGGCCGGGATGATTTCGTCGGTATTGATGTCGGAGCGGTCCAGAAAGAGGATGTTGCCGCCGAAGGTTTTCATTTTCCCTCCTGGTACAGTTCGGAGTTGGCCAGGTGGCCGGCCAGGGCGCTGGCCGCGGCCGTGGCCGGGCTCACCAGATGGATCATGCCGCCTTTGCCCATCCGGCCGTTGAAGTTGCGGTTGGTGGTGGCGGCGCAGACCTCGCCTTCTGCCAGCACGCCGTTGCTCATGCCCAGGCAGGCCCCGCAGGTGGGGTTGGTGACACAGGCCCCGGCTTGGATGAAGGTTGCGATCAGGCCTTGTTCCAGGGCCTGGGCGTAGATCTGGGGTGTGGCCGGCGAGACGATCATCCTTACGCTGGGAGCGATCTGCTTGCCGGCAAGAATCCCGGCCGCCACCTGCAGGTCCTCCAGGCGGCCGTTGGTGCAGGAGCCAAGATAGACCTGGTCGATGGGCGTGCCGGCAAGCTCGGACACAGGTTTTACCTGGTCCGGCTTGTAGCCGTAGGTGGCCTGGGGGCTGAGATTGGAGACGTCGTGCTCGATGACCTGCTCGTAGTCCGCGTCCGGGTCGGGTGCAAAGCGGAGATAGTCTTCCAGGGCCTCTTGGGGCGAGCCGTATTGCTGGCTGATGAAAGGCCAGAGGAATTTTACCGTGGTCATGTCCGGGGCGCAGATTCCGCTGGTGGCCCCGGCCTCCACGGCCATGTTACAGAGGGTCATCCGTTCTTCCATGCCCATGGCCTCCACCACCGGCCCGCCGAACTCGATCACCCGGTCGGTGGCGCCGTTGACGCCGATGCGGCCGATGACCGAAAGGATGACGTCCTTGGCAAAGACGCCGGCCGGCAGGCTGCCGGTGATCTCGATCCGGATGGTCCGGGGGCGCCTGAAGGCGCAGACACCCTTGAGGATGCCCACTTCCAGGTCGGTTGTGCCCACCCCGGCGGCAAAGGCCCCGAAGGCGCCGTGGGTGCAGGTATGGGAGTCGCCCATGATGATGGTGTAGCCGGGGCGGACAAAGCCCTGTTCCGGGAAAAGGGCGTGGCAGACCCCGTTGCGGCCGATGTCGAAAAAGTCCTTGATTCCGTGGCGCCGGGCCCAGTCCCGCAGGATCTTGCCCTGGGTGGCGGTCTTGGAGTCCTTGGCCGGGGTGACGTGGTCGATGACGGCCTTGATCCTGTCCGGGGCAAAGACCCGGTCCTTGCCCCGGGCCTCCAGGTCCACGATGGCCGGCGGGGTGGTGATCTCGTGGCAGAAGACCGCGTCCAGCCTCAGGACGAAGACCCCCTCGGCCGGCCGGTCGACCACGTGGGAGGCGAAGATTTTGTCGGCAATTGTCTGGCCCATGGTGATTTCAGCTCCTTATGTTATTTTTATGCAGTCACGACGGAACCGCAGCGCAACGCAGATATGTGGCCCCGCAACCGCCACATTACTCGGTGTCGGTCTTAAGAACCGATAAAAACGCCGCCTGGGGGATCATCACCTTGCCCACCATCTTCATCCGCTTTTTGCCCTTCTTCTGCTTTTCCAGCAGCTTGCGCTTGCGGGTGATGTCACCGCCGTAGCACTTGGCCGTGACGTCCTTGCGGTAGGGGTTGACCGTGGAACGGGCGATGATCTTGCCGCCCACCGCCCCCTGGATGGCGATCTTGAACATCTGGCGCGGAATCTCTTCCCTGAGCCTGTCGCAGGCCAGGCGGGCCCGCTGGTAGGCGCGTTCCTCGTGAACCAGCTGGCTCAGGGCGTCGAGCCGCTCGCCGTTTATCAGTATGTCCAGCTTGACCAGGCGGGTGGGCCGGTAGCCGATGATCTCGTAGTCGAAGCTGCCGTAACCCTGGGTGATGGACTTGAGCCTGTCGTAGAAGTCGTAGATCACCTCGGACAGGGGCAGCTCGAAGATCATCTCCAGCCGGTCGCTGGTAAGGTACTGGTAGTTCTTGTTGATCCCGCGCCGTTCCAGGCACAGCTGCATCACCGCTCCCATGTAACGGTCCGGGGTGATGATGGTGGCCTTGATAAAAGGCTCCAGGGCCTGGTCGATGGTGGTCGGGTCGGGGTAGAGGGCCGGGTTGTCGATGATGATTTCGGTCCCGTCCTGCATGATCAGCTTGTAGCGGACAGAGGGAACCGTCAGGATCAGGGAAAGGCCGTATTCGCGCTCGAGCCTTTCCTGGACCACTTCCAGGTGGAGCAGGCCGAGAAAACCGCAGCGGAAACCGAAGCCCAGGGCGGCCGAGTTGTCCTTTTCGTAGATCAGGGAAGCGTCGTTGAGCTTGAGCTTTTCCAGCGCCTCGGCCAGTTCCTCGTAGTCGTCCGAGGCCACCGGGTAGATGGAGGCAAAGACCACCGGCTTGGCCTCCTTGAAGCCGGGCACCGGTTCCTTGCAGGGCCGGGCGTCGTCGGTGATGGTATCGCCGCAGCGGGTGTCGGAGACGGTCTTGATCCCGGCTATCAGGTAGCCCACCTGGCCGGCGGAAAGGCTCGGCCGGGGGATGCGCTCGATCTGGAAGATGCCCACTTCCTCCACCTTGTAGGTGGCGTTGTTGGACATGAAGCGGATCTTCTGGCCGGCGGCGATGGTGCCGTCCGCCACCCGGAAATGGACGATGGTGCCCCGGAAAGGATCGTAGTGGGAATCGAAGATCAGGGCCCGCAGGGGGGCGTCCGGATCGCCTTCCGGCGGCGGAAGCTGGGTGACGATGGCCTCCAGCACGTCCTCGATGCCGGTGCCTTCCTTGGCCGAGGCCAGGATGGCGCTTTCAGGATCAAGGCCCAGGTCTTCCTCGATCTGGAGCCGGACCCGCTCGATGTCGGCCGAGGGCAGGTCGATCTTGTTGATCACCGGGATGATCTCCAGGTCGTGTTCCAGGGCAAGGTAGAGGTTGGCCACGGTCTGGGCCTGCACTCCCTGGCTGGCATCGATCAGCAGCAGGGCCCCTTCGCAGGAGGCCAGGGCCCGGGAGACCTCGTAGGTGAAGTCCACGTGGCCCGGGGTGTCGATCAGGTTGAGGTGGTACTTCCTGCCGTCGTTGGCGGTATATGGCAGGCAGACGGTCTGGCTCTTGATGGTGATGCCCCGTTCGCGCTCGATGTCCATGTTGTCCAGGATCTGCTCCTTGAACTGGCGTTCGGAGATGATCCCGGCAAACTGGATCAGGCGGTCCGACAGGGTGGACTTGCCGTGGTCGATATGGGCGATTATGCTGAAATTGCGTATTTGCTTTATAGAATCCATGGTCCTGCCAGCTTTAAAGTCAAAACTATGTTGACACCCAGCGTTTTTTGGAGTTATATTTTCGTTAAAATCTGCTTTAGTATCAGATTGTTTTGAAGCCTGTCAATGGCCAAACCATAGCCTATCCGGACGGATCGAACAACCCTAAATGGATGCCAATATTCTCATTGTGGACGATGATGTTGCCATTCGTGACGCCATGCACGAGTTTATCCAGATGTCCGGATACGCCTCTCACATTGCCGACAGCGCCGAAGATGCCCTGGCCATCATCGAAAACCAACCCATCGACGTGGTGATTACCGACATCATGCTGCCGGGCATGGACGGCCTGGAGCTTACCGACCATATCAAACAGAACCACGACATCGATGTCATCGTCATGACCGGTTACAGCGGTGATTACTCCTACGAGGAGGCCATCAGCAAGGGCGCCAGCGATTTTGTCTTCAAGCCGGTGCGCTTCGAGGAGTTGCTGCTGCGCCTGCGACGGGTACTGAAGGAGCGGCGTCTTACCCAGGAGCGGGTGCACATGCTCGAAAGGCTCAAGCGCCTGTCCATAACCGACGGCCTGACCAACCTGTACAACTCACGCTATTTCTACAGCCAGCTCAAGGCCGAGGTGGAACGCAGCAACCGTTACAATCACCCCCTGTCGCTGCTGTTGCTGGATATCGACAATTTCAAGAAGTACAACGACAGTTACGGCCACCTGGAAGGGGACAAGGTGCTGGTGCGGCTGGGCCAGGTGATCAAGTCCTGCCTGCGGGCCATGGACTCGGCCTACCGTTACGGGGGCGAGGAGTTCACCGTAATCCTGCCCGAGACAGAAGGCGCCGAGGCGGCCACCGTGGCCGAAAGGATCCGCGCGGCGGTGGAGGAGTTACGTTTCAAGCCGGTCGGGGACACCAAGGTTTCCATCACCGTAAGTGTCGGAGTCACCGAGTATATCCGGGGAGAAGATGTGGCGGTCTTCGTCCAGCGGGCCGACCGTGCCATGTACCAGTCCAAGGACAAGGGCCGCAATCATGTCTCCTGCCTTTTCATCACCCAGCAGGGCTGCGCCCTGTAACTGATTTTTCATCTACTGGACAACGACTTTCAGCAGCAGATCGCCCCGCCTGCCGTCGGGCAGAGCCTTGCCCATGCCCTTGAGCCGCAGGACCTGTCCGTCGGCTGTGCCCGGGGGCACATCGACCCGCAGTACCCGGCGCTGGAGCCCGGCTGCCGGAACATTGACCAGTTTGCGGGTGCCCACCAGGGCCTCGTAGGGTGATATGACGATGGTGCCGTAGAGGTTGGGATCGTCCTGGCCGGCCGTGGGGCGGACTATCTGGAGCCGGTGGGTGCGGCGCCGGGCGGTGGCCTTGCGCACCCTGCTGGTCATGCCGGTGGAGGGCAGGAGCAGGAAGAGTTTCAGAAAGATCATTCCGAAGACGAATCCCCCCACGTGAGCCCACCAGGCCACCCCGCCGACTGCGCTGTGCGTGCCGGCGGCGTTGATGAACTGGAGCATGAACCACAGCCCCAGAAAGAAGTAAGCCGGTATCTCAACGAACCAGGGAAAGATGAAGATCGGAATCAGGGTCAGGATGCGGGCGTTGGGAAAGAGCAGGAAATAGGCTCCCATCACCCCGGCGATGGCGCCGCTGGCGCCGATGGTCGGCACGTTGGAGTGGGCATTGAGCATCAGGTGGGACAGCCCGGAAGTCAGGCCGCACAGCAGATAGAAGATCAGGTAGCGCAGCGGTCCGAGCCGGTCCTCCACGTTGTCGCCGAAGATATACAGCGACCACATGTTGCCCAGCAGGTGGAGAAAGCCGCCGTGCAGGAACATGAAGGAAAGAAAAGAAAAGGCCTGCTGGCCGAAGGTAAAATAGGCCGCCAGCTGATCGACGGTATAACGGGCCGGCACCAGGCCGTAGATGTAGAGCATGCGTTCCAGGTCCGGCCCCAGGGTCAGCTCGTACATGAAGACCAGAACGTTGACCCCTATCAGGGCCGTGTTGACCACCGGGACGTTCCTGGAAGGTGTGGTGTCACGAATGGGTATCATGCTTTTTCCAGTCGGGTTGGGCGGCCGGTGTCAGGCTGCCTCGATTTCCATGCTGATGTCAACGGCTCGGGCCGAGTGAGTCAGGGCGCCGCAGGAGATGATGTCGACGCCGGTTGCGGCAATTTCGGCCAGGCTCTCCAGGGTCACGCCGCCGGAAGCTTCCACCAGGGCCCGGCCGGCTATCATATCTACCGCCTTGCCGATCTGTTCCGGGGTCATGTTGTCGAGCATGATCACGTCGGCCCCTGCCTCCAGGGCCTGGCGGACCTGGTCGAGATCTTCCGCTTCCACCTCGATCTTGATAAGGTGGCCGGCTCCCCGACGGGCCTTGGCAACGGCCGCGGCGATGGTGCCGCAGGCGGCGATATGGTTGTCTTTTATCAGGATACCGTCGAAAAGCCCCATCCTGTGGTTTGATCCTCCGCCGGTCCTGACGGCGTACTTTTCCAGCGCCCGCCAGCCGGGGGTCGTCTTGCGGGTGTCGACCAGCCGGACACTGGCGTTGCCCGATGCTTTCAGGGCCTCGACGTACCTGCGGGTCAGGGTGGCGATGCCCGAGAGCCTCTGGAGAAAGTTCAGGGCGGTGCGTTCGGCCTGGAGCAGGGCTTGCATCTTGCCCGAGACCCTGGCCAGGACCTGGCCCGCCTCCGCCTCCTGACCGTCTGCCAGCCCGTCTGCCAGTTCGGCCCCGGGGTCCAGGCGCCGGAAGACCCGGCGGGCGACCTCCATCCCGGCCAGGACGAGTTTCTGTCTGGCTATCAGCCGGCCCGTTCCGCGGGTGCCGGCCCCGATCAGCAGACCGGTGGTCAGGTCGCCGGGGCCGATGTCTTCTTCCAGGGCCAGGTCTATCAGGCGTTCGGATATGTCCATGCCTACACCAGGGTTTTTATCTTCTCCAGGGTGGCCAGCAGCTTTTCCCGGCGCCGGGCCGCCTGCCGGCGGCGTTCCCTGTTCTTGGCCACCACCTCGGCCGGGGCCTTGTTGAGGAAACCTTCATTGGACAGTTTCTTGTCCAGGCCGGCAAGCTCCTTTTCCAGCTTTCCGATCTCCTTGGTCAGGCGGGCCACCTCCTTGCCGAAATCGACGATGCCGGCAAGCTCCACCAGCACGGTGGCCTTGCCGGCGATGGCCACGGCCTCGGTTGCCGACCGTTCCAGGTCGTCGCCCACCACCAGGGACTCCAGGCGGGCCAGGTCGGCGATCAGGCTGCTCTGTTGTTCCACCAGGCCGGCCACCGGTTCCCGGGCCTGAACCCGGACCCGGAGGGCCGTGCCGGGGGCGATGTTCATCTCGCCGCGGATGTTGCGCACGGCGGTTATCACCTGGATGACCTGTTCCATCTGCTCCTCGATCCGCTCCTTGTCCCAGCTTTCGTCCAGAAAGGCATCGGGGCGCGGGTAGGCGGCCCGCATGATGGAGCCCCCGGTTCCCGGCAGCTTGTGCCAGATTTCCTCGGTGACAAAAGGGACGAAGGGATGGAGCAGGATCAGGGTGTCGTGGACCACCCGCCAGAGGGTCTGCTTGGCCGCCAGGTGGGCCGGACCCTTCTGCTTGTCGTAGAGGGCCGGCTTGGCGGCCTCCAGGTACCAGTCGCAGAACTGGTGCCAGACGAAACGGTAGACTGCTCCGGCAGCCTCGTTGAAGCGGTACTCGTCCAGGGCCTTTTCCACCTCGGCGGTCACTTCGGCCAGGCGCACCAGGATCCAGCGGTCGGCCAGGGACAGGTTGGCGGCTTCAATCTCGGGATATCCACGGTCCAGGTGCATCAGGGCCAGCCGGGCGGCGTTCCAGAGCTTGTTGATGAAGTGACGGTAGCCCTCGACCCGCTTTTCGGACAGCTTGATGTCGCGGCCCTGGGCGGCAAAGGCGGCCAGGGTGAAGCGGAAGGCGTCGGTGCCGTAGTTGTCGATGACATCCAGGGGGTCGATGACGTTGCCCTTGGACTTGCTCATCTTCTTGCCTTCTTCGTCGCGCACCAGGGCGTGGACGTAGACGTCCCGGAAAGGGACGTCCCCCATGAAGTGGATGCCCATCATCATCATCCGGGCCACCCAGAAAAAGAGGATGTCGAAGCCGGTGACAAGGACCGAGGTGGGGTAGAAGGTCTTGAGCAGCGGCGTCTGGTCCGGCCAGCCCATGGTGGAAAAGGGCCACAGGGCCGAGCTGAACCAGGTGTCGAGCACGTCGCTTTCCTGGACCAGGTCGGTCGAGCCGCATTCCGGGCAGGCGGCCGGAGTCTGTTCCTCTACCGTGAGATGTCCGCAGGCGCCGCAGGTCCAGGCCGGGATCTGGTGGCCCCACCAGATCTGGCGGGAGATGCACCAGTCCTTTATATTGCGCATCCATTCATAATAGGTCTTGGTCCAGACCTGGGGTATGATGCGGGTCTTGCCGGTTTCCACCGCCTCGATGGCCGGCTCGGCCAGCACCTTGGCCTTGACGAACCACTGGCGGGAAAGGTTGGGCTCCACCACGTTCTTGCAGCGGTAACAATGGCCCACCCCGTGCTTGTGGTCCTCGATCTTTATCAGCAGGCCCCGGTCTTGCAGCTCTTTCACCACCTGCTTGCGGCACTGGAAACGGTCCAGACCGGCAAAGCGGCCGGCCTCTGCGGTCATGGTGCCGTCGTCGCCGATGACCTTTATCGGCTCCAGGTCATGACGCTTGCCGATTTCAAAGTCGTTGGGGTCGTGGGCCGGGGTGACCTTGAGGGCCCCGGTGCCGAACTGGCGGTCCACGTAGCTGTCGCGAATAATGGGAATCTTTCTTTCCATCAGGGGCAGGATCACGTGGTCCGACGGCAGGTTGCGGTAGCGCTCGTCCTCGGGATGAATGGCCACCGCCGTGTCGCCCAGCATGGTTTCGGGCCGGGTGGTGGCCACCACCAGCCCTTCTTTTTTGCCGGGGAAGGGATAGAGAATATGGTAGAGATGACCGTCGAGCTCCTCGTGTTCCACTTCCAGGTCGGACAGGGCCGTGTTGCAGCGCGGGCACCAGTTGATGATGTAATTGCCGCGGTAGATCAGGCCCTCGCGGTAAAGCTGGACGAATACCTTGCGCACGGCCCTGGAAAGGCCCTCGTCCATGGTGAACCTTTCCCGCTGCCAGTCACAGGAGGCGCCCAGGCGTTTTAGCTGGTTGATGATGGCGCTGCCGTATTCCGACCTCCAGCGCCAGACTTCCCGGATGAACTTTTCCCGCCCCAGCTGGTGGCGGTCCTTACCCTCGGCGGCCAGCTTGCGCTCGACCACGTTCTGGGTGGCGATGCCGGCGTGGTCGGTGCCCGGCATCCAGAGCACGTTGTCGCCCTTGAGCCTGCGGTAACGGCAGAGGATGTCCTGCATGGTGTTGTTCAGGGCGTGGCCCATGTGCAGAACACCGGTTACGTTGGGCGGGGGAATGACTATCGAAAAGGGGCGGGCCTGGCTTTGCTCGCTGGCCGCAAAAAGACCTTCCTTTTCCCAGAAGGCGTACCAGCGCTTTTCGACCTGGGCCGGGTCGTAGGCTTTTTCCAACAGATCAGCGCACATCGATCCAAGACTCCTTTCAACGTTGCCGGCTTCGCGGCGGCCCCGGCCTGGCAGCCTGCGGTCGGCCGGTAAAACAAAAGGGGATTAAATTATCAATCCCCTCAAAAAATCAAGCAAATTTTTCCGGCAGCCGTTTCCGGTGGCTATTGGTTTTCGTCAAGCAGGGTTCTTTTGATGCGCTCTATCTCGGCCTGAACGGCTCTTTCGATGGTCTCCACGATCAGCTGCTCGATACGGTGGCCGAAACGTTTTTCGATGACTTTCTCGATGGCGGCCTCGATTTCAGCGTCATCGGCTGAAACCGGCTGCTCTTCCGGTTCTTCCTCCAGCTCCAGGCCTATGTTCTCGGCTATGTCGTCAAAGATGTTCTCCTCCGGCCGGGCCTCCAGTTCCTGCTCGATGCCTATCTTAATATCTTCTTCTTCCTGGTCGCGGCCGTCTGACGGGGCGTCCAGTTTGGGGGCCAGGTCGATCACCTGGCTTCGGGCCGGCTCCTGCGGTGCTCCGGCGTCAGGCCGGACCGCTGCGCCGGCAACCTCGTCTGCGGCTGCCGTTTCGCTTTCCAGGGGGCCGGCAGTCTCTTTTTCCATCAGCTCGCCCGTGTCATCTTCGCCGTGTTCATCTTCCCGGAAAATATCGCCGGCCGCCGTATCTGCCGGTGCCGCCTCGTCGCCCGCCTCTTGCCGGGCCTGTTCTTCAAACGCAGGCTGACTGTCTTCGGCGCCGGCGGTTCCGGCAGCCTCTGGGTCCATGGCCTGTCCGGCTTCTGTGTTTTCCTGCGCCGGTCCGGCAGGTTCTGCTTCCGGTTCACTTGCTTCGGCAGGCTCGATGACTTCTTCAGCCGGTTCAGCGGCATTGTCTGCGGGCCGGACAGGATTGTCTTCCTCCACCACTTCGGTCAGCTCGATGACCGCTTCTTCCTTTTCGACAATTTCCTCCAGCTCGATGATTCCGTCGTCCGGTTCCTCACGGCTTTCGGCGGCATCCTCCACCACTTCGGTCAGCTCGATTACGGGTTCGTTGTCTTCGACGACATCTTCCAGTTCGATGATGTTGTCATCCGCGGCGGCAGCATCCGTGTCTTCCTTGCTTTGGCGGCCGCCGGCGGCGGTATCCACCACTTCGGTCAGCTCGATGATCGGCTCGTCGGATTCATCCAACTCCATTTCCGGTGTCAGCTCGAGAGGCTTGCCGCTGCCATGATTGCGCTCTTCCATATTTCCCCCGTGTTTGTTATGAAACCAAAAGGTTCGGGAAAGTTCCTCCTGCAGACGTAATCGGCACGGGAACAGGAAAGTTTAGCGAAGTTTAACCATGATTTCAGGCTCCAACACAGACACACGCTAACACAGAAAAAATGGTGCTGTCAAGATATTACTCCTTAAGATCTTTATTAAATTGACAATTCTGGCTGTGCGGCCGGAGCCTTGAGAATATTGAGCCAGGACCGGGATTGTTTGTTCGGCATGCGACGTTTTCTTTTTTCAGGTACCGTGACTGAGAGCGCCAGGGCTGTCCTTAGGGGAGCCGAAGCCCGCCATCTGCGCCATGTGCTGAGGCTTCAGCCCGGAGAAGAGATTGTCCTGGTAACCGGCGCCGGGCGGCAGTTTACGGCCGTTATCGAAGCCTTCGAAGGGGAAGAAGTGCGGCTCCGGGTGACCGGCAGCAAGGATGCTCCGGGAGAATCCGGGCTGCGGATAACCCTGGCCCAGGGGTTTTTGAAAGAAAAGAAGATGGACAAGCTGGTGCGCAGCCTTACAGAGCTTGGCGTCAGCCGCTTTGTGCCGGTGATCTGCAGCCGCAGTCTGGCGCGTCCTTCCGGCAACCGGATGAAGGCCAGGACAGAGCGCTGGCAGCGCATCAGCCGGCAATCAATCAAGCAATGCAGGCGTTTGCGCAGTCTGGAGATCATGCCGCTCATGGAATTCGGCGAGGCCCTGGGCTGCGCGGAGTCCGATCGGCTGAAGCTTTTTTTCTGGGAAGAGCAAAACCTGAGTCCTTTGCCCCCGCCTTTGGAGACAGCACCGTCTTCGGTCTTCATGCTGTTGGGGCCCGAGGGAGGGTTCACCGCCAGGGAGGCCCAAATGGCCCGGGAGGCCGGCTTTACCGTTGCGGGGCTGGGTCCCAGGATATTGCGGGCCGAAACGGCGACTTTGGCGGCGGTTGTTCTGGCGCAGTATTTGTGGGGGGATATGGGGCAAAATTTGCTTGACAATCAGCGGCCCCTTTAATAGATAGGTCAATCTTCAGTACGGCAGCATTCCTGTTTGCCGAGGTAGCTCAGTCGGTAGAGCAGGGGACTGAAAATCCCCGTGTCGGCAGTTCGATTCTGTCCCTCGGCACCACAGCTCAAGGCGCCTGCAATTTATTTGCAGGCGCCTTTTTTTCGTGCGCCGCCAGGAGGCGGGGCAATGATGTCTTTGAGCACGACAGCCGTAGCGGCAGTCGTTGCAGCCGGCTGCTACAGTCCGCCCATGGCCCGGTGGATCAGCTTGGCGCAAAGGAGAAACAGAATCAGGCTGAATATCACGCGGATACTTTTGCCCTTGAGCTTGGCACTCATCAGGCGCGAGCCGGCCTGGCCGCCGGCAAAAGAGGCAACGGCGGCAGGCAGGATGAAAAGCCAGTCGATCTTGCCGGCCGAGGCGTATCCCAGAAAGCCTGTCAGGGACGAGAAACAGACGATGAAAGTCGATGAGGCGGCGGCAATCTTGGTTGGTGTTTTCAGGACGTAGATCAGCAGGGGCACGATGAAGACCCCGCCCCCTATTCCCAGCAGTCCGCCCATGACTCCGATCAGGGCACCGATACAGATACCGCCCGCGATTTTCCGCGACCTGGCCATGGGCCGGGCTTCTGCGTCAACCGCGGGCGAAACGAGCATCCGGGCGCCGGCCAATGCCAGGACGACGGCCATGATGATGAGAAAAGGGCGCGCGTCGATATGCATGTTCAGGTAGGCTCCCACAGGTGCCGCCAGGGCGGATGAAATTATCAGGGGGACGGAAAGTGAAAAATCCACCATCTTTTTGCGTGAATAGGTCCAAGCGGCGGATGCGGCCGCGATCAGATTCAGAAACAGGGAGGCCGCGGCCGCATCCGATTTTGCAAACCCCAGGATCACAAACAGGGGCGAAAAAATCAGCCCTCCTCCAAGGCCCACCATGGTAAGGACGAATGAGATGAAAAAGATGGCCAAGATCAAAGGTACGGCAAAGGTCATGACAAGATCTCCTTGCTGCTGGTTGCTCGTGCCGCCATCCCGGACACATTGGTTTCGGATTTTTGCGAGACCATCCCGGGCCGTGCCGCGGATGAAGATATCCGGGGCCGTTTGAAATCCGAACTTATCATGCCGTACTGGCATCGCAACAGGATCTTCGGACTCAAATTGACAGCTTCAATTTCGATTGATTGCTTATGACAGTTTTTTCAACAAATTATACAATATTTTAGGGCCGCTGCCATAGCCCGGACGGTAAAAGCCTGAACGTCCGGAGCCCCGCCTGTTTGGGATGTTCGCCAACTCTTTTCAGATGCCTCGTTATTTCAGGTTGTTGCGCCGCAGCCCGGGCGCGGCCGGGAACATCCGGCAACCTGCGCTTGGGTTGCTTGGCGGCTCATGGCAGGCGAAAAGTCGAAAAAAGATAATTTTTTTCATCTTAATGGTTGACATCTGGCTGCCGATTTCTATTCTAGTAAGTGGGTGCGCGATCTTTGAAAACTCCATCCTCTTACCTCACTCCTTTTGTGTAAGGCGGCCGTTCTAGGCTGCCGCAGCTTGACTGACGAAGGAAGGACCAAACACACCCGAGGGGAAGGACGCTGCCCCGCGCACCGCGGCGTCCTTCCCCTTCTTTCTTTTTTTTCTGAATCGGGCGTCTCAAATTTTGATCGTTTGCAAATTGTTTCAATGTGATACAGGGTTTTCGCCCCGGCACCTGCCGTCTGACAGGCGCCGGGCCGTATAGCCTCGGTGGCAAAAGCAGTCTTCGGAGACGGATTTTCAGGGCCGGACTCTATGGATCCTGGGAGGCATTCTTTGGGCGAACCGGTGGTAGGTTTCGTCGGGCCAGCCCAGGGCGATCGCCGCGTGGACGGTCTGGGTCTCACTGAAGCCCAGCCAGCGGCTGATCCGGGCGTCGCGGCGGATGGCCTCCACGGCGAAACCGATCAGGCAGGTTCCCAGTCCCATGCAATGGGCCGCAAGCAGGATGTTGCCCGCCGCCAGCAGGCTGTCCTCGCAGGGACAACTGGCGTCGTTGTCGGCCGCTATCACCATGGCGGCCGGAGCGCCGTGGAAGAGGGGGTCCTTTCCGGCGGCTTCCCATTGGTCCAGGGCGTCTTCCACCGTTGCCAGGTGCTGCCGGAAATAATTTTTCAATTCGGCCCTGCCCAGCCAGGCCATTGGTTCCCTGATCCATGCTCTTGCAGCCATCCGGTTCAGCCGGCGGTAGAAGGCGGCGATTTTCTCCGCCAGGCAGGTTACGGTTTCCCGATCGGGCAGCAGGGCAAATGCCCAGGGCTGGCAGTTTGTTCCCGACGGAGCGGTGATGCCGATGCGCACCAGATCCTCCAGGGTCTGTCGGTCAACCCCTTTCTGCCTGAAATTGCGGCACGAACGCCGGGAACGCATAAGGCCGACAACCATGGATGCATCCGGCCGGCCCGGCGCGATCCACTCGTCACTGACCGCCACGGTCTTCAGCTCCAGGGCCTTGTCGTCGGTGGCCCCGACCGTCACGGCGCCGGTGGGACAGGCGGCGGCGCAGTGGCCGCAGTTCATCGATTCATCACCCCGGACCACGGCCTTGCCGTCGACCAGCGCCAGGGTTTGCTTGGGACAGGTCTTTATGCACAGGCCGCAGCCGGTACACGATTCTGGGTCGATGCTTACCGTTACTTGCCGGTTGGGCATGGATCGTTCCTTCCGTTTTTGTTCTTGGCGGCCCGGTCTTCACCGGCCGGCCGGGTCTCTTCCACCAGGTCGGGCGGCAGTTCCCGGCCGGCCTTGATTCCAAGCCGTTTCAGGTTGGTGATTCTGCTTACAAGGTTTCCGCGGCCGGCTGTCAGGCGCTGGTAAGCCGTGAGATAAGCATCCTTGGCCCGGTCCAGCTTTTCTCCGACTTCTTTCAGTGCTTCTACGAAACCGACGAATTTGTCATACAGGCCGGCTGCCTGGCGGGCAATTTCCACTGCATGACGGCTCTGATATTCATGGCGCCAGATGTTTTCAATGGTTCTGAGGGTTACCAGGAGGGTGGATGGGCCAACGAGCATGACCCCGTTTTGCAAGGCTTCGCCTATCAGGTCCGGATCATGCTCGACGGCTGCCAGGAAGGCGGCTTCGACTGGCAGGAACATGAGGATGAAATCCGGGCTGCGCATCCCTTCCAGTTCGTTGTAACGCTTGGCCGCCAGGCTGCGGATGTGTTCCCCGAGGGCCTGGAGGTGTTGCTTCATGGCGGCCTGCCGGCAATCGTCGTCCCGGCAGCGATGGTAACGTTCATAGGCCCGCAGGGAGACCTTGGCGTCGATGACGATGTTTCTGCCGCGGGGAAGGAAGATGACAACGTCGGGCCGGTAGAGCCTTCCGTCCCTGTCGCGCAGGCTCAGCTGGGTCTCATATTCCCGCCCCCGGGACAGGCCGGAATTTTCCAGGACCCTTTCCAGGACTACCTCGCCCCAGTTGCCCTGGATCTTGCTGTCGCCCTTCAGGGCCCGGGTAAGGTTGAGGGCGTCCTGGCCGATGCGCTGGTTGAGCTTTTTGAGCCTTTCGATCTGGTTTGCCAGAATCGCCCGGTCGCGTGATTCCTTGTCGTAGGTATCATCTATCTTTCTTTTGAATTCCGCAAGTTGTGACTGAAGCGGTTCCAGCAGACCGCCGAGCAGGCTGCGGCTTTGGCGGGTGAAGCTGGCGCTTTTTTCCTCGAAGATACGGTTGGCCAGATTTTGAAATTCAAGCTTGAGTTCGCGATGGGCCTGCTGGAAAAATGCTGTCCGCTCTTTGGCTTCCCGGCGCTCTTTTTCCACGATAGCCCCGAGCCGGGCTTCGGCCGCCATCCGGCGGGCCAGCTCGGCCTGTATCCGCTCGAGCTGCCGGCGGTTTTCGCGGTACTCGGCTTCCGTCTGTTCCAGCTGGCTGTTTTTTTCGCGGCACCGGGCCAGCTGTCCGGTCAGATGGCGCAGACTTTGCTGCAGGGATTCGTTCCGCCGTCTCTGGACAATGATTATCGCAGCGCAGATCACCACGGCGCATCCCAGAGAACCGATTGCGGTCCATATCAGCGGCGGAATTTCCAGAGACATTTCCCTGACCCTTTCAAAAAAACTGACGGCATTTCAAAAAGTCATCCCAAGATCGTGGGGACCGATCATAGCAGCCGGGCAAAGACCCGGCAAGCAGATGCTTTGCAGGGTTTTAACCTTGGAGGCCGCCGGAAAAGGTCCTGTCTGCCGGTTGGCGGTGCAAACAATCAATTGCTCCCGGGAGCGCTTTGAGATAATAGTAGGGGAATCCAGTTGCCCGGGCCGGGCATTTGCCAAAACCATTGAGGGAGTTGCCATGCAAAAACATTCTTACTGGGCAGACCAGTACGTTGAAAAAAAATGTACGGCCTCTGAAGCCATTAAATGCATTCGCCCGGGCCAGAGGGTGTTTGTGGGGTCTTCATCCGGAGAGCCTCAGCACCTGGTGCGCCAGCTGGCCGAAGCGGCCGGGGAATTTGCCGACCTGGAGATAGTCCGCCTGCTGTGTCTCGAAATGGTGCCCCTGTCGTTGATTGCCACCAAGAGTCAGGGCCAGAGCCTGAATATCCGTTCCTTTTACCTGGGATCGGCAAAGTCCAGGAGGCTGGCGCGCAACGCACGCTTTATCACCCCCATGAACCTGTCGGCCGTGCCGCGGCTGTTCCGTACCAAGCTTCTGCCCATCCAGGTGGCTCTGATTCAGACGACTCCGCCCGACGATTTCGGCTGGATGAGCCTGGGAGTATCGGTCGACATCACCCTGGCCGCCGCCCTTTCGGCCGACATCGTCATAGCCCAGGTCAATCCCAGAATGCCCAGGGTCCTGGGCCAAAGCTTTATTCATGTCAACGACGTGGACCGGGTGGTGGAATATGAAGAACCCCTGCTGACCATCGAGAAGCTGCCCGAGTTCGAGGCCGCCAATCTTATCGGCAAGGCCATTGCCCGTCTCATAGAAGACGGCTCCACGGTTCAGATCAGCCCGGGAACCACTCAGAACGCCACCCTGCTGGCCCTTTCGGACAAAAACGATTTGGGGATTCACACCCAGTTTCTGACCGACGAAATGATGCATCTTTATGCCAGGGGGGTCATCACCAACCGGAAGAAAGGTTTCAACGACGGCAAGCTGGTGGCCAGCAACGCCCTGGGAAGCGCCGGTCTTTACGAGTTTATCAACGACAATCCGGCCATCGAATTCCATCCTTCGGACTATGTCAATGATCCGGCGGTGATCGGACGGCACAACAAAATGGTGGCCATGAACGTGGCCATGGCCATCGACCTGACCGGCCAGGTGGCGGCCGATGCTCTGCCCAACAACTATTTTTCCGGAGTTTCGGGAATTCTGGATTTTACCCGGGGAGCCTTTCAGTCCAAAGGCGGAAAGTCGATTCTGCTGCTGCCGTCCACCAGTTTCGACGGCAAGACCAGCCGGGTCGTACCCCGGCTGGATGAAACGGCGGTGGTGGTGCCCCGGGGTGATGTGCAGTACGTGGCAACCGAGTTCGGGGTGGTCAACCTGTTCGGAAAGAGCCTCCAGGAAAGGGCCCTGGCGATGATAAGCATCGCCCATCCGTCTTTCCGGGACGAGCTTTTTCATTACGCCAAGCAGATGAACCTGCTGGGGCCGGAAAAGCGTCTCAAAGACGCTATTCGCAGTGTGTATCCCCTGCACCTGGAACAGACCGTGGTCGTCGGCGACCGCCGGCTTACCATCAGGCCTGCCAAACCGGTCGACCAGAGGCGCATCCAGGAGCATTTTTACAATCTGGACAAGCAGGACGTGGTGGCCCGCTTTTTCTACGACCGTGACCGGTTCGGCACGGACGAGGCCGAACAGATCTCCCAGGTTGACTATGAGAACAACCTTACCATCCTGGCGGTGGTCGGTGATTTCGGATTCGGCCAGGTGGTGGGAGTCGGTGAGTATCTGAGGGACCCCGAAGGCGACATGGCCGAAATCGCCTTTTCCGTCCTCAAGCCGTGGCAGGGCAAGGGGATCGGAAAGCTTCTGCTGGAAAGACTGGCCGAAGGAGCCAGGGAAAAAGGCATCGCCGGGTTCTACGCCTTCACCAATCCCGACAACGAGGCCATGATCGCCCTGTTCCGATCCCTGTCATGTGAAGTTGAAACCAGCCTCGAAGAAGACGGCCTGAAATTGTGGTGCCGTTTCGACGACCGGGCAGATGCCGAAAAGAGCGCCTGAGCCCCGGGGGATTTCAGCGAGCCGAAGGCTTGACGGCCTCGATGGTTGCCGAAACGATGTAGTCTTCCACCCGGCTGCCGGGAATCCAGTCCCTGATGAACTCCCGGCTTTCGGACACCGGCCTGATCCGGATGTCTTCAAAACCTGCCGCCTGCAGCATGCCCGAAAGCTCTTCTACGCAGGAGGCGCCCGATACGCAACCGGTATAAAAGGCCATTTCTTTCCTGATTTTTCCGGGCAGTTCGGCGGTGGTTACCACGTCGGATATCGCCAGCCTGCCGCCTGGCTTCAAGACCCGGTAGGCCTCGTTGAACACCCGCTGCTTGTCCGGCGAAAGGTTGATGACGCAGTTTGAGATTACAACGTCCACGGTCCGGTCTGCCACCGGCAGATATTCGATTTCCCCCAGACGGAACTCTACGTTACTGAAATGGCTCTTTTCTGCATTGGCCCGGGCCCTGGAGACCATCTCCGGGGTCATGTCCACCCCGATGACCAGGCCCTTTTCCCCAACGGCCCGGGCCGCCAGAAAACAATCGAACCCTCCGCCGCTGCCCAGGTCGAGGACTATTTCACCTTCCTGCAGGCAGGCGATGGCTCCCGGGTTGCCGCAGCCGAGCCCCATGTCGGCGCCGTCGGGAACCTCGGCCATATCCTGCCGGCAATAGCCCATCTTTGAAGACAGCCCGGCTGCGGCCGCCTGGTCCGAATCGCCGCAGCAGGCCGGGTCGCAATTGCGATCGAGGGCGATCTGTCTGTAATTTGCACGCACCTTTTGCCGGATCTGGTCTTTTTGCAGTATCTTGCCTTTGTTTTTCATTAGTGTCTGTCCTCGATGTCGAATCCGTGCATAATTTCTGTCACCTTTGCCGTTTGTGTTCCGGTTGTCAAGCATGCAGATCAAGTTTGCTTCGCGCTCTATTGATCAGGGCCGCCGCAGCTGGTATACACCCCATGATGAGCGCGAATCAGACAAGAGAAAATCGGTCCCGCCCGGCCGCCTTCCGGCAGGCGGTCCGGTAGCAGACCGGTGGCCGCAGCCCGCAAAGGGGAAAGGAAATCCGGACGTGTTGCAAAAAATCCTGGCAGCTATTTTGAACGATCCGGATTTTTTTGAAAAGCCGGTGCTGAAGGTCGATCCGCAAGACCTGGAGCCCGGTCTTCGACCGGCCTACATCCTGTTGCAGAGGTTTTTCCGTCGGCTGTCGGGGCTTCCGACAACGGCTCCCGTTGATATCGGGGATGAATGGAAAACGGCGGAGCTGTTTCTGGAGGCCGGTGCAGGCGCAATCAAGCAGGAATGGGAACAGCGCAGCAAACAGGATGCCGCATTCAGGGAAAGCCAGCAACAGCTGTATTGCTTTCTGTCAGGGCCCGCCGGCGCCCGCGACCGGGCCGGCAAGGTCCGGCAGGTTCAAAAGCTGTTTTTCCCCGAGGGCCTCGGCCTGCTGTCAGAGGATGACCGGTGCCGGCAGGAAAGGTTGTTGCGCAACAGGCGTGCGGTTGCAATCGGCAGGCCGAACGATTCTCCCATTGCCGATCCGGCCCGTGAAATTCTTTTCACCTCCAATATCCTGGTGACGGTGCCGCTGGATTCCGCAAAGGCCGGAGACACGCCCGGCCTCCGGGAGCTTGTTGGCGGGATAACACCCGGTGCCCAGAAATACTGGTACGACCATCCCATTCCGATCGGCATTGCGGCCGACAGGAATGAAGCCCTGTACGGCATGCGCGGTCTGGACCGGATGATGGCTTACGAAAAAGAAAGCGGCCATGTGCCTTCGGATGCCAGGCTGACCTGCCTGCTGTCTGCCTCCACCACCCATGACGAACTGCATGCCATCGTCAAGGATTACTTCGAGCTGGAATTCAGGGCCAATGGTCCCTGGGAAAACCTCGATCTTTTCTTGTTCAGCGAGACAGACTGCCGCCTGATCGTGGAAAAGGTGCTTGAGCCGCTTGTCGCCGAATTCATGCCCCGGGCCGGAGCCGAAGACCTGCTTGCCGTATTCGGCGTCGATGGCGAGTACGGCCGGCATTACTCTTTTCTGAAGGCCGTTGCCGCTTTCTGGCAGGTTTTCATAGATCCGCAGGTCAAAGCGACCTTCAAAATAGACCTGGATCAGGTCTTTGACCAGCAGGCCCTGGTGCGGGAAACCGGCCATAGCGCCCTGGAGCATTTCAAAACCGCCCTGTGGGGGGCCGAGGCCACCGACAACCTGGGACGCCCGGTCCGCCTGGGGATGATTGCCGGAGCCCTGGTAAACCATGACGATATTGCACAGTCGCTCTTTACCCCGGATGTGAAATACCCTGAGCCGGACGACCTGTCGGCCGACGAACTGATCTTTTGCAGCCGCTTGCCCCAGGCCCTGTCGACTGCCGCCGAGATGATGTGCCGTTACGATTCAGACGGACTTGACGGGATTTCCAGGGCCCTGCAAAGGGTGCACGTGACCGGCGGCACCAACGGGATCCTGATCGAAGCCCTGCGCGCTTACCGGCCTTTTACGCCTTCGGTCATCGGCCGGGCCGAGGACCAGGCCTACCTCATGTCGGTTCTTTTCGGGAAAAAACCCCACCTGCGTTATCTTCACAAGCCCGGTCTGATCATGCGCCATGATCAGCAGGTCCTGGCCGGAGAGGCTGTGCAGGCCGCCTCGGTAGGCAAGATGGTGGGCGATTACGTGCGAATTCTCCAATTTTCGTATTACGCCCGGGCCCTGCCCTGGCCTCCGGAAGAGACAAAGGCCCTGCTCGATCCTTTCACGGGTTGTTTTATCACGGCCCTGCCTTTTACCGTTGTTTACCTGCGCTTTGCCTTCAAGATTATGTCCATGCTGGAAAACGGTGCCCGGGCGCAGGCCCTGGAGTTCATGAAGCTGGGCAGCAGCCGCCTGCTGCCCTGGATCAGGAGGCTCGGTGCCGGGGAAAATCCCATGGAAGAGGTTTTCAACAGAGAACGCCGGGCCTGGAACCTGTATTACGATCTTCTGGACCTGGCAGAAGGCGCGCTTGCCCGCAACCATGCCCGGGCCGGGGAAGCCAGGAGGCTGGCTGCGGAAATAATTCGTAACTGCAGGTTGAGCCTTTGAGATCCGGTCGGCGGCGGCAGGCCCGGGGCTGCAATCCGGCCGCAACATTATGAGCTATATCTATTGACAAACAGCCCATCTTCTATATAAGGTGGGAAATTGATTTCAGGCGGGCTTTGTGAGGTGCTTTAACATTCCAGAATTATACTGTATTTTGGCTGTCCGGCCCGTATCGGTCCGGCTGTCTGAAACGGACCGCAAAACGGACAGGCTGCCAAGGGATTGCTGCAAGTGAGGACCAGGTTGACGGATCTCGTTGAGAAATCACCGCGACCTTCCAAACGATTCCCAGTCGTGCGGATCATTTATGGCCCGGATATTGACTTTTCCAATAACGCCTATCCCATATTTAAAAATACAAAAATAAGAAAGGAGGGCTGCCACAGAAGATCCGAATCGTTTTTAAAGCCCCAGCGGTTTGTCGTTTATTCGACAATTGCACCTCAACACTAACCGGTATACCGACAAGGAGGGAACATTGGGTTTCGAATTCTTCAAAGAGAGTTATGCCGGCAGCGTCAAGGAGATTACCCTTGGTAAAGGAGACAAGGCGGTAACTGTCGGCGGACAGAATTGCTATCCTTTTTACACATTCGAAGGCGACATGCCCCATAAACCCAAGATCGCCATGGAAATCTGGGACATGGAGCCTCCGGAATGGCCCGAAGCGGCCCGTAAACCATTTGCCGATGTTCTGAATGACCCTGCCGCCTGGGCCAAGAAGTGCGTCGAGCAATACGGGGCCGACATGATCGTGCTGCAGCTCAAGAGCACAGATCCCAACGACAAGGATGCCAGCCCGGAAGAGGCCGCGGCCACCGTCAAAAAAGTCCTTGAAGCGATCGACGTTCCCCTGATCGTCTGGGGGACCGCCAATGTGGAAAAAGACGAAGCCGTCCTGAAAAAGATCGCCGAGGAGTGCGACGGTGAGAATCTCATCCTGGGACCGGTGGAAGACAAGAACCACAAGGGTATCGGCGCTGCTGCCATGGGCTACGGCCACACCCTGATTTCGTCGTCGCCCATCGATGTCAACCTGGCCAAGCAGGTCAATATCCTCCTGGAAAACCTGGGCATGTCCATGGACAAGATCATCATCGATCCCACCACGGGCGGTCTGGGTTACGGCATGGAATACAGCTATTCCGTGATGGAGCGCCTGCGGATGGCCGCCCTGCAGCAGGGAGACGACAAGCTCCAGCTGCCGATCATAAACAACCTGGCCAATGAAGTCTGGAAGTGCAAGGAAGCCAAGCAGCCTGCGGAAGAGGCTCCCACCCTGGGAGACCCCGAACGGCGGGCCATCCTGATGGAAGCTGTGGCTGCGGTGGTTTACCTGATGGCCGGATCGGATATCCTGATCATGCGCCATCCCGAAGCCGTGCGCCTGACAAAAGCCTTTATCGATCTGCTCACCGACGGCGGCAGCGCAATGGATATAGCGCCCATTGCCAAGCAGCTGGAAGAGGTGGAGATAGATCTGGCGGCCCTGGCGCCCGAGCCTGACCTGACCATCGAGGAAGAGGCCAAGAAACCTGCTCCCAAGGCCAAGGCCGAGGCTCCGCCAAAGCCCAAGGCCGAGGCCCCGAAAGCGGCTGCGCCCAAGGCCAAGGCCGAGGCTCCCAAGCCCGAGCCCAAGCCGGAACCGGCCAAAGCCGCGGCACCGGCAGAGCCGGCCAAGGAAAAGACAGCCGAAGAAGCCAAGGCAGAGGCCGAAGCCAAGGCCAAGGCAGAGGCCGAGGCCAAAGCCAAGGCTGAAGCAGAAGCCAAGGCCAAGGCAGAGGCCGAGGCCAAAGCCAAGGCCGAAGCAGAGGCCAAGGCCAAGGCAGAGGCCGAAGCCAAAGCCAAGGCCGAGGAAGAGGCCCGCCTGAAGGCCGAACGCGAGCAGCGTGAGGCCGAGGAGCAGGAGCTGCGCCTGAAACGCGAGGCAGAGCGTGAAGCCCTGCGTGCCAAGCGGAAGCAGGAAGCCAAGGGCGCCAAGATTCCCAAGACTCCGGCCAAGGTCCAGAAAGATATGCTGGACAAGCTGGTGGAACAACTGGACCGTATCCATCGCCGTGTAGCTTAAGGCGGTCTTGAAGACCGTTTCTGGATGCAGTTTAGCTATTTTGACACAACCATGGGGAGGAACCTCTAATGGCAGAAGAAGTAAAGGTTAAAGCAAAGGCGGCCAAGGCGGCCAAGGCACCCAAACTGGCCGATCCGGTAAAGGCCTCCATTGACCCGGCAACTCAGCAGATGATTTCCAGGGCCCAGGAGCTGGGCATCGACACTATTTTCGACCGCGCCCAGACCATCAAACCCTGTAATATAGGTTTGCAGGGCATTTGCTGCAAGAATTGTTCAATGGGCCCCTGTCGCCTGCCGCTTCCCAAAGGCGGGATCGAGGGCGAGGACACCCGCAAGGGTATGTGCGGCGCAACGGCCAATACCATTGCCGCCCGTAACTTCATCCGGATGATCGCCGGCGGTGCCGCAGCCCACTCGGACCATGGCCGGAGCGTGGCCGAGGTTTTCCTTTCCGCGGCCCGCAAGGAAAGCGATGCTTACCAGATCAAGGACGTCAACAAGCTGATGACCGTGGCCGAAGCCCTGGAAGTGGAAACCAAGGTTGAGGTCGACGGTGAATTACAGGACCGGGACCCGGACGAGATCGCCCTGGAAGTGGCCGAAAAAGCCCTTGCCGAGTGGGGCAAGCCCGAAGGCGAGGTGCTCTACCTGAAGCGGGCGCCGGCGCCGCTTTATGAAAAATGGAAGAAAGCCGGGGTTCGGCCGCGCAACATAGACCGTGAAGTCGTCGAAATCATGCACCGGACCCACATGGGGGTCGATCAGGATTACAAGAACCTGATGAAACAGGGAGTGCGCTGCTCGCTGGCCGACGGATGGGGCGGTTCCATGCTGGCCACCGACCTGCAGGACATTCTTTTCGGCACGCCTTATCCGCTTCAGTCCGAGGCCAATCTCGGCGTGATGCGCGAAGACCACGTCAATATCGTCATCCACGGGCATGAGCCGGTTCTTTCCGAGATCATCGTGGCCGTGTCCCAGCGCAAGGACATGATCGAATACGCCAAGAACAAGGGCGCCAAGGGCATCCAGCTTTCGGGCATCTGCTGTACGGCCAACGAGATCCTGCAGCGCCACGGAGTTCCGCCGGCAGGCACATTCCTGCAACAGGAGCTGGCAATCATAACCGGCGCCTGCGACGCCATGGTGGTGGATATCCAGTGTATCTTCCAGAACCTGGCCAACGTGGCCAAGTGCTTCCACACCAAGCTGATCACCACCCATCCGATCGCCAAGATGGAGCAGGACAACGTCATTCATATCGAGTTTGACGAGCACCATGCCCTGGAAGATGCCGAAAAGATAGTCAAGCTGGCAATCGACAACTTCGAAAACCGCAAGACCGAAGTGATGATTCCGCGCCATAAGGCCACCCAGATCGCCGGCTTCGGAGTCGAGTCGATCCGTTATCACCTGGGCGGCACCTTCCGGGGTGATTACTTCACCCTCAACGACAATATCATCAACGGCCGCATCCGGGGTATCGCCGGAGTGGTGGGCTGCAACAACGCCCGCTCCCGCCACAACGAGGCCCACATCACCGTGGTCAAGGAACTGATCAAAAACGACGTCATCGTTCTGACCACCGGCTGCAACGGTATTGCCTGCGCCATGGAGGGCCTGCTGACGCCCGAATCGGCTCAGGTATACTGCGGCCCAGGTTTGGCGGAGGTGTGCGAGACGGTCGGTATTCCGCCGGTTCTTCATCTGGGATCGTGTGTCGACAACAGCCGCATTCTGCTGGCGGCCACCGAAGTGGTCAAGGCAGGCGGCCTGGGCAAGGACATCTCCGACCTGCCGGCGGCCGGATCGGCGCCCGAATGGATGAGCGAAAAGGCGATCTCCATCGGCCAGTATTTCGTGGCTTCCGGTGTGTATACCGTCTTCGGCGTGACCCTGCCGACTTCCGGCGCGCCGGTATTCCACGAATTTCTGACCAAGGACATGGAGAAGCTCTACGGCGGCATGTGGGATCTGGAAGCGGATCCGGTAAAACATGCTCAGAAGATGATCGCCCATATCGACAAGAAACGTAAAGAGCTGGGCATCGACAAGGCCCGCGAGCGCGTGCTGATGGATATGGCCGACCGCATGGCTCTTGAGGCGTAAGGTTCAAAGATAAACCGAAAATCCTCAGCGAAGGAGGAACAAATGTCAAGACTTGTCGCTTTTGCCGCCATCCAGGGTGGTTACAATATTGTCTCCAAAGTTGAAGGAAAGTACAAACGCGCTTTGGAAACTTATGATGCCGACACCCAGGTCGGTTTTCCCAATACTGCCTACTATCTTCCGGTGATCTATTCCCTGCTGGGTATCAAGGTGGAAACCCTGGAAGACATGAAAAGGCCCCTGGAGTTTGCCCGTAAACTGCTGCCGCCCCATATCAAGGGACGCCATCACCTGCCGTACCTGGGACCGCTTCTGGACGCCGGCATGGCAGCCATCCTGGCCTTCGAGATAGAAGAGGCTCTGCGCTATCTCGAAGAACCGGATTTCTACCTGCCGTCGGAAGAAATCGACGAAGACGCCGGCAAGATCTGGCTGGGAGCGGCCGACGACACCATCATGCGCAAGCGCGGCGTGGAATTCGTCGACGGCTCGGCCCCCGGCTTTGCCGCCATCGTGGGTGCCGCGCCGGATGCCGAGACCGCCAAGATGATCGTCGAAGAATACCAGCGCCGCAGCCTCTACATCTTCTGTGCCGCCAACCAGAACGGCACCACGGTCATCGAGCAGCTCATGAGCCTGGGAGTCCAGGTGGGCTGGAATACACGTATCGTGCCTTTCGGTCCGTATATCTCTTCGGCGGTTTTCGCCCTGGGGTTCGCCAACCGGGCCGCCATGGCCTTCGGCGGCGTTCAGCCGGGTGACTACAAGAAGATCCTCAAGTACAACAAGGACCGCATCTTCGCCTTCGTCAACGCCCTGGGCGACGTCAACGCCGAATGGGCCGCGGCGGCCGCCGGTTGTATCAACTGGGGTTTCCCGACCATCGCCGACACCGACATTCCCGAGGTGCTGCCCACCGGTATCTGTACCTACGAGCATGTCGTGGCCAACGTGCCCCATGAAGAGATGGTCCAGCGTTCGGTGGAAGTGCGCGGCCTGAAGACCACGGTCAGCGAAATCGACATTCCGTGCGCCTTCGGCCCGGCTTACGAGGGCGAGCGTGTTCGTGGCGCCGACCTTTACTGCCAGGCCGGCGGCGGCAAGACCCAGTGCACCGAGTATCTGAAGAGGGCCGAGATGAACGAGATCGAGGACGGCAAGGTTACCGTCATCGGCCCCGACATTCCGGACATGAAAGAAGGCGATGTCTTCCCGCTGGGAATCTTCATGCAGGTTGCCGGCCGCGAATTCCAGGAAGACTTCGAGCCCATCCTGGAGCGCCAGACCCATCACCTGATCAACTATATCCAGGGCGTGATGCACATCGGCCAGCGTGATATCGCCTGGGTGCGGATCAGCAAGGCCGCCGTGGAGAAAGGCTTCACCCTCAAGGATATCGGGGTGGTGCTGCATGCCAAGTTCCATCAGGACTTCAACAAGATCCTCGACAAGGTTCAGGTCACCCTTTACACCAACAAGGAGGACGTGGACAAGCTTACCGCCGAGGCCCGTGCCGCTTACAAGAAGCGCGACGAGCGGGTGGAGAACATGACCGACGAAGACGTGGAGATCTACTACTCCTGCACTCTTTGCCAGTCTTTCGCCCCCACCCATGTCTGCACGGTGAGCCCTGAGCGTACCGGCCTTTGCGGGGCTTACAACTGGATGGACTGCAAGGCTTCATACGAGATCAATCCCACCGGCCCCAACCAGCCCATCGAAAAGGGCGAATGCCTCGATCCGGTCCTGGGGCAGTGGAAGGGCGTCAACGAGTTCGTCAACAAGGCTTCCCGCGGTGCCATCACCCATTACAACTTCTACTCCCTGGTCCATGATCCCATGACCACCTGCGGCTGCTGCGAGTGTATCGCCGCCATGCTGCCGGCCTGTAACGGGGTTATGACCGTCAACCGCGAGTATACCGGCGAGACTCCCTGCGGGATGAAGTTCACCACCCTGGCCGGTGTTATGGGCGGCGGTGCTTCTTCACCCGGCTTTGTGGGTCATTCCAAGTTCAACATCACCCAGAGGAAGTTCATCAAGGGTGACGGCGGACTGCTGCGCATGGTGTGGATGCCCAAGATGCTCAAGGAAGAGCTTAAAGAGCGCCTTATCAAGCGCGGAGAAGAGCTGGGATACCCGAACCTGATCGACATGATAGCCGATGAAACGGTTGGCACCACCGAGGAAGAGATCCTGCCCTTCCTCCAGGAAAAAGGCCATCCTGCCCTGTCCATGGATCCCCTGGTAGGCTAATGTAATTAGATCCGTGCGGTGCCGGCTTGTTTTTGCCGGTGCCGCACGTGAAACGATTTACGAAGGAGACGCAAATGGCATTAACCGGTATACAAATTTTCAAGCTCCTGCCGAAGACCAACTGTAAGGAATGTGGGGTGCCCACCTGCCTGGCGTTTGCCATGAACCTGGCTTCGGGCAAAGCGGAACTTGACAGCTGCCCCTATGTTTCCGATGAAGCCCGGGAAAAGCTTGCCGAGGCTTCGGCTCCGCCCATCCGGCCGGTGGTGATCGGCAAGGGCGTCCGCAAGGCGACCATAGGCGGTGAAACCGTTCAATACCGCCATGAAAAGACATTCTACAATCCGACCTTGATGGCAGCCCTGGTGGGTTCCGATATTTCTTCCGATGAGCTGGCAACCAAGCTCAAGGGCTGGAACGCCCTCCAGTACGAACGGGTCGGCCTGAATCTGCGGCCTGAGCTGGTGGCGGTCAAGGACGTAGGCGGCGATGCAGCCGCTTTTGCCGCCGTCGCCAAACAGGTTGCCGAAACCTCCGAGTTCAACGTGATCCTGATGACAGAGGACGAGGCGGTGATGAAGGCCGGGATAGAGGCGGCCGGTTTCAAGCGCCCCCTGATGTATGCCGCCACCGAGGCGAACCTCGAAGCCTTTGGCCAGCTTGCCAAGGACAACGACCTGCCCCTGGCTGTCAAGGCCGATTCGGTCGAGGCTCTTGTCCCCCTGACCGAGAAACTGGCCGGCATGGGACTCAAGGACCTGGTTATCGATCCGGGTTCCAGGGAAGTCAAGCAGAGCAAGGACGACATGATAGCCATCAGGCGGGCGGCCCTGAAAGACGGCAACCGCGCCGTGGGTTATCCCACCATAACCTTCCCCTGCGAGATGGCCAGCAATCTGGATGTGGAAACCCTGATCGCCGCCATGTTCATTGCAAAATACGGCAGCATCGTGGTCTTGTCCGATTTCCGCGGCGAGAGCCTCTTCCCGCTGCTGCTGGAACGGCTCAACATTTTTACCGATCCGCAGCGGCCCATGACGGTGACCGAGGGCATCTACGAGATCGGCAAACCGGATGAAAATTCGCCCGTGCTGGTAACCACCAACTTTGCCCTGACTTACTTCATAGTCTCCGGGGAGGTGGAAGGCAGCAAGGTGCCGGCATGGCTGATGATCAAGGATTCTGAAGGCCTGAGCGTGCTGACGGCCTGGGCCGCCGGCAAGTTCGCCGGTGACGATGTGGGCATGTTCATCAAGAAGTCCGGGATAATGGACAAGGTCAAGCATAAGGAGCTGATCATTCCGGGTTACGCGGCCTCCATAGTGGGCGACATCGAAGAAGAGCTTCCCGGCTGGAAGATCATCGTCGGTCCCCGCGAAGCGGCTCATTTGCCTGCATTTTTAAGAGAAAAGTATTCATAAACCGCCCGGCGGCCGCTTCATCGAGGCGGCCCCAAGGCAAACCCCGTTCGCCGGCCGGATTGTAGGACAATACGGCTGATCATCAGGGCGCTCCATGATCCGGCTGGTGGATGCGGTGCAAAGAGGGAGGATGTATGTTACTGATAGGTGAGAGTCTGAACGTTATTTCCAAGGCCATCGGTAAGGCGTTCAAGGAACGTGATCCCAAGCCGATCCAGGAGGAAGCTCTTTTCCAGAAGGAAAAGGGTATGGATTATATAGACATCAACCTGGGTCCGGCCAAAAAAGACGGCCATGAGCTGATGCCCTGGGTGGTGGAAGTAGTCCAGGAGGTGGTGCCCGATGTTCCCCTGGCCCTGGATACTTCAAACATCGACGCCATCGAGGCGGCCCTCAAAGTCGTCAAGGAGGTTCCGGGCAAATCCCACATAATAAATTCCATCATGGTCAGGCCGGAACGTTATGAACGGATGGTGCCCATGGCGGCCGAGTACAATGCCGATTTCATCGCCCTGATGTGGGGCCCCGAAGGTCTGCCGCGGGATGAAAACGAGCGGGCCGCCCTGTGCGTGGAGTTGCTCTATTTCGCCAACGAGGCAGGCATTCCCAACGAGAAGATCTGGGTGGACGGAATAGTGACTCCGGTCAATATCCAGCAGCCCCAGGCCATCAGCCTGATGGAATTCCAGAAGATGCTGCCGGACATCGCCCCCGGGGCGCGCAGCACCTGTGGTCTTTCAAACATTTCCAATGGTCCCCCCAATCATCTTCGCCCCATCCTGAACCAGACCTACATGGTCATGCTCCAGAAATGCGGTATGGAATCGGTGATCGCCGACCCGCGCGACGACCAGCTGATTGCGATTGCCAAGGGACAGCGCCAGGATATCGTCGACCTGATCTACAAGATCATGGATGGCGAAGACGTGGACCGGTCAAGCCTGTCTGACGAATTGCTGAAATACGCCAAGACGGTGGATGTCATTCTCGGGACCACCCTGTATTCTGATTCCTGGCTGGAGTTGTAATTTCCCCGGAACGGGGGTGCAGCCTACGCAAGCCGGAAGCCCCGGAGAGCGGTCAGCCCTCCGGGGCTTTTTTATGTTACCGGGCCCGCTTTTAAGAGGCGGGCGGTTGGAAGCGGTTTAAGCCGCAAAAGGGGCGAGGGCGGGAGCGGCACCTTGGTTTCAGTCATAACGAATCGGTACTATTGACAATTTTTGCCTTATGGATTATTGATTGAATCCGGCTGGTCTACCAACCGATCAAATTGCTTTGCTTTTCAGGCATGCCAGTCTTGTTTTCCTCACGGCGACCAGTGTACAGCAAACATTCATACCGGGTAATCATGGTTAACCAACAATGAGGCGATGCTTTTACGGCAGGGAAAGTGGTGATTAGATGGTTTCAGAAAGAAGAAAGTATAGACGCGTCAAATTGTCGGTTGAAGACGGGTTTTTCGGCAACTTTCTGCTTCCCGATGGTTCCGTGATCAATGCCCCGCTGGTCGATTTGAGTGCCGGAGGGTTCAATTTCGCCCTGCCGAAGTCGGATCGGCAAAAATTGAAGCCGGGCAGTAAACTGGTCATGGCCAAGATATTCGGGGCCACGAATTTCGAGCTGAGCAAGACTGCCGAGGCTCAGGTGCGCTGGATGGGCGACCCGGAGCCTGACGGAACGGTGCCGGTGGGTTGCCAGTTCCAGGACCTGGACGAATCCGAACGTTCCCGGATCGAACGTTTCGTCGACCAGGAAAGAGTGATAAGGGGACAATATGACTGAATCGCCGCAGCACCGGACTGTGGCGGCACTATTTGTCCCGGAGGGTAAAGATGATCAAGTCCCAGGCCCTTGAGATCAACCTGGCCCGGACCAGGGTAGAAGTTTCCATCGATCCCAGCTACCTGCCCGTTCAGAGGGTGATGGAGCAGTACTTCGGGCTCAGGGAATCGGTGCATTCATTTTTGATCGAAGTCTCCCATCCTTACAAAAACTGGCAATACATAGTCAGTGAAGCCCGCAGCCTGGCCTTCAATTATTTTCATCTTTTCCTGAGACACCCCGAAGGTGATGTCGCCGCAGAGAGAATAATCGGGCTGTTCTTCGACGCCCTGGAGGTTTCAAAGCCGGCCGGGGTAAACGTCGATGCCGCCGACAACATGCTGCTTTACCTGCAGAAGATAGTCAAGGAGGCCGGCAAACAGCACGCTTCTTTTTTCCGGCTCGCCATCGAAACCATGGATAGGATCACCGGACTGTCCGACGAGTCGTTCTTTCTCTTTGTCAAAAGCTACTATTCCATCAAGAGCCTGGTGGAGGCGGCAAAAAGCCTGGAAGTCGCCCTGCCGGAGCAGGTCCGGGTCATGCGGCGTTTGCTTGAAAGGCATTTGCGGCGCACTTACGATTACTGGGCGGCCATAGAAGACCCCCGGCAATGGTTCGCCAAGCAGTGCGCAGGACAAGAGCTGCCCCGGGCGCTGGACGGGACTTTTGCCACCATAACTCATGGAGCACTTGACCGCTACCGCCTGGTACTCGAAGAGCTGGCCGCCGCCGAAGGTGAAGATGAAGCGGTTTTACAGAGCCTGCTGGAGTTGCCCGATTTTGGCGACATCATCCGGACATACCGCCGGATTGCCCGCAAGATGGAACAGGCCGCCGGAGATGCCCGGCTGGGGGTGCACTGGAAGGTTCTTTTTCTTTTTCACATGATGCGCATCCCGGGGCTGGCGGTTCTGCACGAAGACGTGCTGCGGGATGTCAACCGCACCCTTGACCGGCTGATGGCCGACCGGAACCGCAATGAAGTATTCAAACTCATAGACAGCACCGTTCCCGTTCTCCGTCAGGCCATGGGCGACTATCCGTCAACCGCCCTGGCCTGCGTTCTCAGCCTGGGACGCAATGTTTACCGCACCGGCGACAACGAACTGGTGGCTCACCTGATATCCCGCATCGTGGAATTGGAATTTCAGACACCCGGTCTTGGCGGCGTGGGCAATGACTGGCAGATCAGGGTCAACCCGGCCCACATTCAGAACATCAGGGTCTGGATGGAGCTGATCGAGATGAGCCCCAAGTGGTCCACCCGCCTTTTGTCGAGCCTGATCGTCCACCTGGCCGTAAGCGGCGTATTCATCAAAGACACCGATCTTTTCGGCCGGGATATCACCCGTTTCCTCAATTCCGAAATTGCGCCGGTCTACAACCTGGCCAAGCAGCTGGCCAGGTTGTTTCCGGCCTATTTCAATGATATCGGGGCCGAGGGAGAGCTGCGCGACATCTCGACCCGGATAGACGAGCTTTGCCACCGCCGCGATCCGCTGATTCACTTTCTGCGCAAGCAGAGCCATGTCGAGAGCAGCAACCAGATTCTCGATTTCATGGAAGCGACGATTCTCTTCTGGGCCACCGGCGACAAGCAGGGCCTGGCTCCCTATATGCCGCCCAACATTTTCCAGCAGGTGGAGACAAGCGGTGAGTTCGTGGACGGGGTCCGGAAGGTAATCAGCCATCTGGCCGACCGGGGGGTGGCGATACCCAAAGGTTTGCTCGAAGTCGACCGGGAACGGCTGGAGGAAATGATAAACCGGTGCTCCCGGGCAAAGCCAATCGACCGCAAGCGGGTGCTGCTGCTTGCTCAGTTCTACAAGTTGCTGAATCAAAAATACAATCTGGAATTTTTCGACATTCACCAGCACATGGAGCAGCTTGCCGCCGAAGCTTTTCCCGACCTTGACCGCCTGCGGGTTGCGCTCCGGGAGCCTGAGCTTAAGAGCCGGGTATTCAAGCTGCTGGATTTCATGGAGCGGCTTAAAGGTTTGATCCTTTCTGAAAAGTCTTACCAGGTCAAGGAGGACATCTACAAAAAACGTCATTTCACGGTCGACATACCCTCCATGTACGGCAGCTACCATGAGCTGAAGTTCGATGCCATGGGGCTGACCCTGAGGCTGGAGGCCCTGGTCAACGTCCTGTTCGAAGAGCTGATCGCAGGCATCGATCTTTCCCTGATCACCAAGGCCACTTTCTACCAGATCTATGACCGCCTGATGCTTTTCGACAAGGCGCTCAAAATCGACGGTATTTCCTCGGTGGAGCTTGAAAGGCAGCTCGACCTGCTGGCCCATTCGCTGGAGGTAAAGGGGTTCAGCTTCACCCAGTATCTGGATATCTTCAAGGGATTTGCCCAGGCCGTCAAGAACATAATCAACGACTACTTCAACAATGTCCACGGAGACAATCTGACCAGGGTGCTTTCGCGCCTGGAGCCGGACCGGATCCTGGACAAGTTTCTTCCCTCGGAAGGACTCGAAGACCGGGTCAAGCTGCATCACCGGGTGTCTGAGATTTTCTTCCGGGACCGGATCGCCATGTCACTGGGGCTCCAGCAGCTCGATGTTTTTTTGAGCCGTATCCTCAACACCCTGTTCAACCAGTCCGACAAGCTGCCCAAGGACAAGCTTCAGCTGCTGCTCAACTACGATCCCCAGCGGGCCATGACATCCCTGGAAAGGCCCAACAGCCTTGCCACCGGGATAATCTATCTGGGCAACAAGGGCCTCAACCTGCTCAAGCTGAAAAACCTGGGGCTGCGGATTCCCACCGGCTTCATAATAACCACCGAAGTCTTTCGCTGCCGGGATATAATCGATACCTTTCCGGCAGCCGAGCAGAATTTCAAGGAACAGGTGGCCGGACACATTCAGGAAATGGAAAAGGTCACCGGCAAACGCTTCGGTGATCCCCAAAATCCGCTGCTGCTGTCGGTGCGCAGCGGTTCTTCCATCTCCCAGCCGGGCATGATGGACACCTTCCTGGATGTGGGAATCAACGAGGAAATAGCCGCCGGTCTTGCCGTCAGTACCGGAAACCCCTGGTTCGCCTGGGACTGTTACCGCCGTTTTCTGCAGTGCTTCGGCATGTCACGATCGATGGAGCGGGACGATTTCGACAGTGTTATCAGCGAGTTCAAACAGGAGATCGGTATCCCCCTCAAAAGGGGTTTCACCGGTGAGCAGATGCGCCGTGTGGCCCTGGCCTACAAGCGGCTGATCCAGGACCGCGGATACAGAATCCCTGAAGATCCTTTCGAGCAGCTTCTGACCACCATCAAGAGCGTTCTCGATTCGTGGGAATCGCAGAAGGCAAGAACCTATCGCAAGATCATGGGTATATCCGACGACTGGGGAACGGCGGTCACGGTTCAGGCCATGGTCTACGGAAACGTGTCGGAAAATTCCGGAACCGGGGTGGTCTTTACCCACAACCCGCGCTGGTCCGGTGACAGCCTCAACCTCTGGGGAGATTTCGCCCTCGGCAATCAGGGTGAAGACGTGGTGGCCGGGCTCGTTCAGACCCTGCCGATTTCAGTCAAGCAGCAGGAAATCGAGATGCGTAACACGGACATCACCCTCGAGACCCATTTCCCGGAAATCTATCAGACAATGAAGCGCTGGGCCAAGATGCTGGTCTATGACAAGGGCTGGAGCCCCCAGGAAATGGAATTTACTTTTGAAAGCCCTTCGGAGAAAGATCTTTATCTCCTTCAGGCCAGGGACATGGCCATCAGGGAGCGCAAGAGCGTGTTCACTTTTTCACCGGAGTCCGAGAAAAAGGCAGACTATATAGGCTCCGGCATCGGTGTGTCCGGCGGCGCCATGAGCGGCAGGGTTGTTTTCAGCCTGGAAGAGATGGAATATTGGCGCGAGCGCGAGCCGGACACGGATCTGATTCTGGTCCGCGGCGATACCGTGCCCGACGATATCAAGGAGATATACGCTGCCAACGGCCTGCTGACCGCCAGGGGCGGAGCCACCTCTCATGCCGCGGTGGTGGCCCACAGGCTGGGCAAGACATGCGTGGTAGGTTGCGGCAACATGGTTTGCGACGAAAAAAGACGTATCGTCAGGTTTGCCGGCACAGAGCTGAAAAGCGGCGACCGGCTCAGTATTGACGGCCGCAAGGGAACGGTTTATCAAGGTAAGATGAAAATCAACGAAACTCACAGCGTTTGATATTGTGGCTGTACGCTTTGCAATGAGCAAGGGAGGAGACGATGGACACCGCTGGGGAGAAGGAATCCGGAAAGGCTCTCGGTATCAATGGCTTCGGGCGGATAGGAAAGCTGACGGTCTGGCACCACGTGGCCAGGAGATATTTCAGCCGGATCGTGATCAACATCGGGCGCCGGGTTGGAACCGGGCTGGACGATATCGCCCACTATCTGGAACGTGATTCGACCTACGGCACTCTGCACGGGTTCTTGTACGGTCATCAGGGCAAGCCGGTCATCGAGGCCCTGGACGAAGCCGGCTCGAGCATGCTGGTCAATGGAGTCAAAGTGACGTTTTTGCGCCGGAGCCGCAACCCGGCTCAGATAGACTGGCAGAGTCACGGGGTCCGGCTGGTGGTCGATACGACCGGTAAATTCCTGGATCCCGTCCCGGAACCGGACGACCCCAAGGGTGCGTTAAGAGGACATCTGGTTGGCGGCGTCCGCAAGGTGATCGCTTCGGCTCCGTTTAAGATCAGGGACAAAAGCCGCTCCATGCCCCATGATGCCATTACCACGGTGATGGGCGTAAACGGCGAGGATTACGATCCCCGGCGTCACGTCCTGATCTCCAATGCGTCGTGTACCACCACCTGCCTGGCCCACATGATGAAGCCCCTGCTGCACGCCTTTGGCGCCCAGCGGATCCTGTCGGCCTCCATGGCAACGGTGCACGCGGCCACAGGCTCCCAGCAGGTGCTGGACCGGCTTCCCGGGGCCGGCAAGAGCGACCTGCGGAAAAACCGCAGCATACTCAACAACATCATCCTCACCACCACCGGTGCGGCCAAGGCCCTGGCCCTGGTGATTCCGGAGATGGCCAACATCGGTTTCATCGCCGAATCGGTCCGCGTTCCGACAAGCACCGGATCGTTGATCATCCTGGTTCTCAGCCTGCAGGAGGAACTGGGCGCGCCCAACATCACCCGGGATGCAATCAACGCCATTTACCGCCGGGCCGCCGAGCAGGACCCCAAAGGCTACCTGTGTTATACCGAAAAGCAGAATGTCTCGGGCGACATCGTGGGTATGCCCAGGGCGGCCGCCATCATCGAGGGCCATGAGACCCATACCAGGACCGCCGAGCTGACCATCGACCTGCGCAATGTGTCCGGCCTGCCCCCGGAAGTTCTGGACAAGCTGGAAAGCACCGTCATCCGCCCCCAGGTGACCCAGGCCGTGATCTACGGCTGGTACGACAACGAGTACGGCAGCTATGTCAACATGCTTGCCGATCGCACCGTGGCGGTGGCCGAAACCCTGTGACCCGTGCGGGTACGCCGTGGCGGGCCGGGTTGAAGTTTCAAGGCGCGGTCAAACGGGGTTATTGACGGCAGTGCCCGGAGGCGCGCTTCCCAAAGTCCTCCCTGAAACGGTTTGTCAAGGCTACGAATTCTGCCACCGACAAGGTTTCGGCCCGCCGTCGCGGATCTATTCCGGCTTCTGTCAACAGCCGGCCGGCCTTTTCGGAATCGAGTTCGCCGAGGCCTCCGGCAAGTGAGTTGCGCAGGGTCTTGCGTCGCCGGCCGAAGGCGGCCCTTACTATCCGGCGCAGCACCTTTTCGTCGGTGCGCAGGCCGGCGGGCGGTTTGCGGAAGTCGATCCTGATCACCATGGAATCGACCTTGGGCCGCGGGTAGAAAGCGCTGGCCGGCACGAGGCAGACCGTTTCGATGGTTGCGCAATACTGCAGCAGGACCGACAGGCGGCCGTAACTCTTGCTGCCCGGAGCCGCTGCCAGACGCCGGGCCAGCTCCTTCTGGAACATCAGGACGGCGGTCCGTATCGAGCGCCGCTGGTCGATCAATCTTATCACCACCTGGGAGGAAATATTGTAAGGCAGATTGCCGAGGACCTTCAGGCCCCGGGGTGGTGCCATGGACGTGAAATCGCAGGTCAGGACGTCCCGTGACAGGATATCGACGTTTTCAAACCGACAGACGGCAAGCTCGGTTTTCAGCAGCTCGGCCAGGCGGATGTCTTTTTCTATGGCTATAACCCGGCGGGCCACCCCGGCGGCCGGTATGGTCAGGGCTCCCAGCCCGGCCCCTATTTCCGCCACCGTGTCCTCTGCGCTCAGAGCGGCTGCCGAGACGATGGCGCCGGCAACCCGGGGATCGGTCAGGAAATTCTGCCCCATGTTTTTGCGAGGCTTCAACTGCCATGCCTTAAGCAGGGTTCGGGGGGCCGTCATGCTCGTCTTTTTCCTCTTTCTTCCCGGTGACAGCCTTTTTTGCATGCCGCGACCGCAGTCTGGTTATCAGGACCAGGGTTATCCAGTAAGCGCAGGCTGCCGGCACGATTCCCAGGACCGCGCCGCCCAGCATCATGGCCAGGGTTACGTCCCATCCCAGCTTGACCAGTTGGGAGATGGACTCGTAGGCCAGATCGAAAGGGATCTTGCGGCCAAGGATCAGGAGGCCGATTTTATAACTGCCGTAGTAGAAGATGGGTATTGTCAGGGGGTTGCTGAACCAGACCCCGATGACTGCAGCCGGCCGGCTGGCCTTGAACAAAAATGCCAGAGCCAGGGCGATGACGGTGTGAAAGGGGATGGTGGGGGTAAGGGATACGAAAACACCCACCGCCATTCCCCGGGCCACGTAGGCCGGGTCTCCTTTGAGGGACTTGAAACGGCCGTATGTTTCCTGAATCCGTCGTTTGATATCGAAGGTCCGCGCCAGGCCGGACTTGTCGGAATTATTGGCCATTTATTCCCGTATGTTTTATGATGTTACCACCGTCAGCATTTCAGCTTTTGCAAAAACAAAGAAGCAATAAAACACAAAACGCTAACACAGGAAAGCCATACCATCAACAGCATTTTGAGAAGGCGATCCTTTTGCTTGACTTTTGATGGCCAATCATTTAGGTCACCAAATAATAATTATAATAGTTACCGCAAGTTATATTGGCCGATAAACGGGCTGGATTACTAGAACGACCCTTCGGGGTTCAGGGGAGTGGATTATGGCCAAAAGAAGAGGAAAGGCGGTCAGTTTCGACGCCATGGTGAAATTTTTTATGCAGGCTTATGACATACCCACCAAAAAGGATGTAAAGCTTATCTTGGCCCGGCTAGACCGGCTGGAGCGCCTCATCTCCGGGCTGGGACAAAGCGCCAGGCGCCGGCAGGACCAGAGCAGCGGTAAGAAAGCCGGGGCACAGACCGCTTCGGACACTGTCCTGGAGGTTATCAGGGGGGCGGACCAGGCACTGGGCCTTGCCCAGATTCAGGCCCGTACCGGTTATGGCGAAAAGAAGCTGCGCAACATAATTTTCCGGCTTCACAAACTGGGAAAGATAAAGCGCGTGAGTCGCGGGATCTATACTGCGTCCCGCTGATTGGTTTGAAAACCGGTCAGGAGAAAGGAAAATTTTATGACCAGCCAGCGTCGCGGAGGCAGCAACGGGCAGCTCAGGGAAGGAAGCGTTGTTTCAGGCCGCATGGTTAAGCAGGCAATCGAACTGCCCCGGATCGACGGCCGGGCTTATCTTTTGGAGCACCTGGATACCGGTGCGCGCCACCTGCACATTGACACCGGGGACAAAGAGAATGCTTTCGGGGTTACCTTCAAGACCGTTCCGACGGATTCCACCGGCGTGGCCCATATCCTGGAGCATACCGTATTGTGCGGTTCGCGGCGTTATCCGGTGCGCGATCCGTTCTTTTCGATGCTCAAAAGGAGCCTGAGCACTTTCATGAACGCCTTTACGGCTTCTGACTGGACCATGTATCCTTTTTGCACCCAGAACGAAAAGGATTATTACAACCTGATGGATGTCTACCTGGATGCGGCCTTTTTCCCGCTTCTGGATGAACTCAGCTTCAAGCAGGAGGGACACCGGCTGGAAATCGTGCGCCGCAGCGGCCGGGAGGATGATTTCGAGCTGCAGTTCAAGGGCGTGGTTTACAACGAAATGAAAGGCGCCATGTCCTCACCCGACCAGGTCATGGCCCGCAGCCTGTTAAACGCCCTTTATCCGGACACGACCTACCATTACAATTCCGGCGGAGATCCGGCCTGCATCCCGGACCTGACCTACGAGCAGTTGTTGCAGTTCCACAGCCGGCACTATCATCCCTCCAACGCCTATTTCTACACTTATGGCAGCCTGCCCCTGCAGCGGCATCTTGATTTCATCCAGCGCAAAGTCCTACATGGCTTTGAGCGCACGGACCCGCAGACAGAAGTCCCGCCCCAGCCCAGATGGAAAAAGCCCCGCCAGGTGCGCTACACTTATCCCCTGGCGGCCGACCAGGACCCGCAACGCAAGAGCCAGGTCTGCCTGGCGTGGCTGACGGCCGATATCCGGGACACCTTCGAGGTTCTGGTGCTGGCCGTCCTGGAGCAGGTATTGCTGGGAAACCCGGCATCTCCCCTGCGCAAGGCCCTGATGGATTCCGGCCTGGGCAGCAGCCTGAGCGACCATTCCGGCTTCGATGCCGACAACCGGGACACCATGTTTGCCTGCGGCCTGAAAGACGTGGCCGAAAGCGATGCCGGTGCAATAGAACAGATAATCTTCGACACCCTGGAAGGGCTCGTTAGCCGGGGAGTGGCCCCGGAGCTGGTCGAATCGGCCATTCACCAGATAGAGTTCGCCCGCAGGGAGATCACCAATACGCCTTATCCCTATGGCCTCAAGGTCCTGCTGGGAGTCATCGGCTGCTGGCTTCACGGAGGCCGGGTGGCCCGCGTGCTGAGACTCGAAGACGAGTTTGACCGCCTGCGGCGGGAGGTTGCCGCCGGAGGTTTCATCGAGGAAAAGATAAAACACTATTTTTTGCAAAACAATCACAGGGTGCGGATGGTCCTGGCGCCAGACCCGCAAAAGGCGGCCGCGGATATGCAAGAGGAGGCCAGGCGCCTGGCGCGGATAAAAAGCACCCTGACACCCGAAATGGTGGCCAAGATCGAAGAAGACAGCCGAAAACTTGCCCGGCTGCAGGAAAGCGAGGAGGATGTTTCCTGCCTGCCCACCCTGGAGCTGGAAGACATTCCGCCCGAGGTGGTCAAGGTGGCTCCCAGCGACGGCGGCCCGGACCGGCCCGGATGGACCTACATCCAGCCGACTTCAGGCATATTTTATCTTTCGGCCGCGGCCGGCCTGGCTCAGGTGCCGTCTGACATGCTGGAACTGGTGCCTTTTTTAGCCTATGTTTTCACCAAGGTCGGCACCAGTAAAAGTGACTACGTGACCCTTGCCCGGAGGCTTGATGCCAGTGTGGGAGGCCTCACCCTGTCGGCGTTGGCCCGTGGTGATTACCGTGAAGACGGCCGTTGCCTGCCGCTTGTCCTGCTTGCCGGCAAATGCCTGGAACGCAACATCGAGTCCATGCTGGAGCTGGTGGCCGAGATTGTCGGCCAGATCGTTTTTTCCGACCACCGGCGGCTGGAGCAGTTGCTGCTGGAATACCGGGCCGGCCTTGAATCGATGGTGATCCACAATGGTCACCGCCTGGCCATCTCCCTTGCCTCCCGGAGGTTTTCACCAACCGCCTGGCTGGGCGAGGCCTGGTCGGGGATTCACCAGCTGCAGTTTGCCAAGCGTCTTTGCGACCGGCTGAAAGACGGCGGCATCGGTTCCCTGGCTTCCGAACTGGCGGAGCTGGCCCAAAAACTGTTTCAGCCCTCCACGGTAACCCTGGCCCTCATAGGAAGCAAAGAGGCTGCGGGCAGGGCTGCGGCCTGGATCGACGGCCATCGCCTGATGGGCGCTTTCGGCCGGGGCGCCATGGTGTTGAAGCCTCCCGGCTTGCCATGGAAAAAAGACAAGGCCCCGGTGCGGGAAGGCTGGCATACCTCCAGCGCCGTGGCCTTCGTGGCCGAGAGTTTCCCCACTGTCCGCATGGGACATCCGGACGCCCCGGTGCTGGCGGTGGTGGCCAAGCTCCTGCGTTCGCTCTACCTGCACCGGGAGATAAGGGAAAAAGGCGGTGCTTATGGAGGCTTTGCCGTCTACAATCCTGAAACCGGAATTTTCAGCCTGGGGTCGTACCGCGATCCCCAGATTGCCAGGACCCTGTCCGTCTACCGGGAGGCCGGGGCGTTTCTCAATTCGGGAGTGATAACCGCCCAGGACATAAAGGAAGCGATCCTGCAGGTCTGCTCGGACATAGACCGGCCCGATCCGCCGGCGACCGAAGCCCGCAAGGCGTTTCTGCGCGACCTGATCGGACTGACCGACGGCCGGCGGGAGGCTTTCAAGCGTGATTTGCTGGCTGTTTCGCTCGATCAGGTGCTGGATGTGGCCGGCAGATATTTCAGGCAGGAAACAGACCGGGCCGTTGCCGTGATTGCCGCCAGGCAGCATCTGGAAGAGGCCAACAGACAATTGTCACAGCCTTTGGTCCTGCATCCCATCTGATCCCGGCATCCTCCGGACCGCGGTGAAAACCCGGGTGCGGGGATCGGGCGTCTTGCGCGGGCCCGGAGCACGGTCGCTGTTTGAAAATATGTTCTGGCGCTTTGATCCGTGCCGGCGTCCGGATTCATTCCGGATTGTCCGCCAGCTCGGAGAGGGACTTCAGCCCGGCCAGGGATTCGGCTGCCAGAAGGCCCCGCATTACGGCCCGGCAGACGCAGTCTGCGGCAGCCTGGCCCAGTTCGGTAACGGCTGCGGCATGGGCGACATTGAAAGGCCCGCCGCCGGTTGAAAGCGGTTTTGCCCCCGTGGCCAGGCAGAAAAAAGTATCTCCGTCGAACATTGTATGGCACGGCCGGATGGCCCGGGCCAGGCCGTCGTGGGCCATTTGGGCGATCTTGGTTGCCTGGGGCTTGTTCAGGCGGGCCTCTGTGGCCACCACGCCTATGGTGGTGTTGGCACCGGCCCGGGGTTGCGGCGGAGGCGGCAGCTTGAATCTCGCACGGGCATGGATGCCCAGGTCTGCTTCCAGGCCGGGCCGCGCTTCCCAGAAAAGTCCGGTCCCCGGATCGACGGCGGAACCGTGGGAATTCACCACCACCATGGCGGCCACCATGATGCCGTCTGCGGTAATCCGGCTGGCAGTGCCTACGGCTCCCTTGACGGAAAAGGAACTGGCTCCCGTGCCGGCGCCGACCGATCCCTGGACGACCCTTTCCCCGGTTGCATTGGCGCAGGCCCGGTATCCCCACCCGGCATCCACCGGGGGAACGAAATCCGGTCCCTGCCCCAGGTCGTAGATGACCGCCGCCGGTACTATGGGCGCCACGTGGTTTTCGTCCAGGGCAAAGCCATGGCCTCTTTCGGCCAGGTAGCCGACGACCCCGTCTGCTGCAGCCAGACCGTAGACAGATCCCCCGCAGATGCAGATCCCCTGAACGGTCTCTACCAGATTGACAGGATCGAGCAGGTCGGTTTCACGGGTGCCCGGAGCGGCCCCGCGGACATCGACACCGGCAACGGCCCCTTGGGGACAGAGAACGACGGTAGTGCCCGAGACGGCTTCTATATGGGTGAAATGGCCTACCAGGAGGCCTTCGACATCGGTGATTCCGTTCAGTGGACCTGTTTGGGGATTGCTGTTCATCGCGCTAAACAGTCCCGTGTGGCGTTTTAGGATTCAGCTCAGCGCAGCTGTTCGAGCATGCTTCGCAGGCGGCTGGAAAGCTCGGAAGGTACCGGTTTGTTTTTCATGGATTTGCAGAATTCCACGGTCCGCTTGAGAGTCTGGAGACAACTGCGGCACGGCGGGCAATCTTTCAGGTGCTGTTCGATCTTTTCGCAGGTATCGGGTTCCAGCTCCCGGTCCAGGTATTCGGAAAGCTTGGCAAACAATTCCAGGCACGCGGCATTGTGTTGATGGGCCGATTCACTGCTCATGGTAATATCCCTTGAGTTTGTCCCTTAAAAAAAGCCTGGCCCGGTGCAGTCTGACCTTTACATTGGCCGGCGTCAGATTCAGAATCTGGGCCGTTTCGGCCGTGGAGAACCCTTCCATGTCGCGCAGGACCAGTACCAGGCGGTAGTTTTCAGGCAATTCCAGGATGGCTTCCTGCAGTTTGTTGTACAGCTCTTCGCTGAGAACCGTGTCCAGGGGTAAGGCGGCCCATTTGGGAAGCCGGTCGGTCCCGGCGGCCGGATCCTTGGGAATGAATTCCTCCAGCGAAAGCTCATGATCAGGCGCGAATTTGGACTTGCGCCTTTTTTTGATACAGATACTGGTCGCTATCCGGTAGAGCCAGTTCTTGAATTTCGTTTCAAAGCGGAAGTCCTTGAGGTAGCGGAAAACGTTGAGGAAAGTTTCCTGAACGATGTCCTCGGCGTCGCGTTGTTCCCCGCACATCTTGAGACCGAAGTTGTACAACGGGCGCTCGTAGCGTTTCACAATTTCGGTGAAAAGTTCGTGATCGCCGTTGTTAATGGCTTCAATCAGGGCCGTGTCCTGATCGATCTTCCGGTTTTTCTTGAATTTGCTCGACTCCGCTTTTGTGCGCATCATCATTCCGGCGTGTCACCTGACACGCATCGCGCATTCAGGTGGAAACACCCATTCGTGGCAGAATGTGAACCTGCAGGAGGTACCATATACCGATAAAAATCAGTAAAACCAGCCATTGTTTCATGTCGGCTCCCTAAATACGGGTTTATTGGAACGGTGTCCACTCTTTTTTGAAGGTGTCAGACAGGGACATGCCTTGTTGAATTAAAGAGACCGGTATCCGGCAGGGGTTACAGGCCGGGTTCTGTCGCTTGCAGCCGGCCGCGTGCTTGACGTGCGGCCGGCAGACGCCGATTCAGTTCAAAAACCGCTCTTCAATGAATTCAGCCAGCCTTCGGATATCGTCCCGGTCGAAGCAGGGCAGGTCGGCACCCTCAACGGGCGGGCCGACCAGGGCGGCCACTTGCGTGAGCCGGATTGCTTCCATGGGGCCGGCAGCCCGGGAGACGACAAGTATTTTGGGATACGGCGCATGCTTGAACCCTTCGATCAGGACCAGATCCATGTCGTCCAGGTACGGCAGCAGGTCGGAAGGAGACGGATCGTCCATTTCCTTTACGAGGTTTATCCGGCGCGGACCCGCCAGGATGACGGCCAGGGCACCTGCGGCCTTGTGGCGATAGCTGTCCTTGCCGGGTTTGTCGTTTGCAACGTCGTGGCGGCTGTGCTTGATGGTTCCGATCCGGTAACCTTTTTCTTTGAGCGCGGGCACCAGTTTTTCGATCAGGGTCGTTTTTCCGGATCCGGAATAGCCAACTATGCAGATCGCTTGTGTCATGTGGTTTCCCATCGGTTTTTATTTGCCAGCAATAATGGTTTCCGACATATGGCAAAGAGGCTAATGTCAGCCGGCACCGTTGTCAAGATCGACGGGAAGGCATTGGAAGCGATGTCGGTTTTCAAGTGATCATCTCACTTGACTTGGACATGGCCACCAAGCTACACTCGGTTATCGGTGTGTTGAATATCTGCCTGACATTCTGGTTCCTTATTCTTTCATAAGAAGGAGAGCATCCATGTTGCGTCTGGGCGCCGAGCCGCCGGACAACCGGGAAATGGATTTGGACGATATTTTTCTGGCCCGCCTGAAACTTTTGATTATTATGGCCAAGGCCTATCTCGAGGATTGTCCCCTGGGACAGTACAGGCGTAAGGCGATTCTGGAAAACGCCGAGCATATAGAGGCGGAGTCTGTCGAACTGGGAGGGCTGGGGGGCAATTTCCGGAAGCCGGAAAACCCCGGCAGGGCCATGACCTTCGATCATGTGTTTTATCAGCGGGTAAAATTACTGGCGGTCATTCTTAAGGCCGTGGCAAAGGGATATCCCATGGGGTTTCACCGTAAAAAGGCCCTGGCTGACAACCTGGAGATGGTCTGCCGCAGCCTTACTTTCCATGGCCGGCTCAAGGACATGGACTTTCTCCAGGTGGCCTGAGACGGTAACTCTGACCCGACTCGAACTTTAGCGGCCGGAAAGTGCGGAAGCGGCATGACCGATATTGTCATAATCGATGACGATTACTTGGTGCGCAAACTGCTGGTCGACGCCCTGGAATACGGATGCAACAGGAAGGTGCAGACTTTCGAGGACGGTTTCAGTGCCTGGCGGGTATTGAGCAGTGGTTGTGCGGCGGACCTGGTAATAGCCGATGCCAACATTCCGGAGATGAACGGGCTGGAGCTGCTGGAAAAGTGCAAGTCACTTTGTCCGGCCTGCAAATTTGTTCTCACATCCAGCGATCAGAGCAACGAGGACCGCGCGCGAGCCCTGGGAGCCGACGCTTTCCTGATGAAACCTTTCAATGTTACCGATCTGTTTGCCGTACTGCAGAATCTTTTGCCTGCCGAAGCTTCGCCGGGCGCGCGGCCGGGAAAAGCGTGATCGTAGTCCCCGGCCGACGGGGATGCCGCTTTTATGGCGGCAAGGGAAGCGTTATGAATGCCCGCGCGTTTCGCGCCGGGCGGCGACCTGCACAGATCTGACGGCCTTGCTCGTCTGCCTTGTCTCCTGGGCCCTTTTCAGGAGGAGGTTACGGGGCTGAACACTGATTTATTATGAATTTCAAGCGCGTTTTTTGATCCTTGGTCAGATTCTCGAACCTGACGCTGTGCCGCTTTATTTTCTGTTTCTGGAAAATCAGCTGTCCCGTTTCATTGTCCGATACGGTGGTAAAGGTGACTCCGGACAGGGGCGGGCCGTTGCTGGGGGCCAGTTTCAGCTCGTATGAGCCTTTGCCGATTTTCAACCCCTTGTCCAGGTAGTAGAAAGAAAGTCCGCCCATGCTGATGTCCCCGACAGGGTTTTTGGCCCTTGAATGTTCCAGAATCACAAACAGGTTGTTGCGGGGACGGTAGCGGCGGCTGCGGCGCAGTTTAAGGGCGACCAACCGTTTTAAGGAGATAATCATTGAACCATTCTCCCTCTTGGACAATCTGTGGCCGGTATGGCGCGAACACCTGATGAAAAACTCGGCCCATATTTAGCAAAAGAAATCGGAGATGGCGACCATTTTTTTACAATCTGTTGCCGGCAGGTAAAACCGGATCCCGGGCTCTTTGGGATGTTCTCCAGTTTATGGCTTTACAATTTACTGAAATTGTGAGACTAAACGAAGGCTGTTGAAACGGTACAGCGTAACGGTCCCTGCAATGGACGCTGGCTGCAATGGTTGTGCGCGAATGATTCAGTATTTGGCAAAACGCTGCCGTTGATTTAAAAAAACGCAATTCGATACCTGACGGTAGTGTTGAGCCGCGCCGGGTGCATTCATGTTCGCTGAGCAGTGCGCCACGCGGTATGGGGAGGGGGCCATTACCCAGTGCCGCTTTTAGCCCGTTTAATCAGAGCCATCAATATCGGATGGATCTGCTGTTTTTTCCTGAGCCTTACAAGCCTCGCCCCGGCGGCAGATGTTCAGCTGACCGCCGCCGAGCGCGAGTTTCTCCAAAAAAACAGCCCCATAGTTTTTGTCAGCCAGAGCCATTATCCGCCCTTTGAGTTTATCGACAACGGTGAACGCAGCGGGATGACCATCGAGCTTGCCCGCTGGATGGCAACCGAACTGGGGTTTTCGGCCCGCTTTATCGATGCGTCCTTCCGGGAGGCACAAAACGCTGTTCTGGACGGGACTGCCCATGTCCTTACAAGTCTTTTCCGCAGTCCCCTGCGGGAAAAGAAGTTCGATTTCACCAAAACCATCTTCAGTGTTCCGGCATCCATTTTTATCCGATCTGAAAGGACCGACATCAGCGGGCTGCAGGATCTGGACGGCAAGCGGATTGCGATGCAGGCCGGGGACTACGCCAAAGAGTTTCTGGAAACCCGTAAAATATCTTTTCAGGCCATTTATACGGACAATTTCGCCCAGGCCATAGACTTGGTGGCGGCCCGCAAGGCCGATGCGGTCATAGGTGATGAGCAGATCGTCTGGTACCATGTTTACAAGAGCCGCATGACCGATCAAATCAAGAAAGTTGGCGAGCCCCTGTACACCGGGAAAAATTGCATGGCGGTAAGGGAAGGCAACAAGGTGTTGCTCGGCCTGCTGAACAAGGGGATTTCCCTGGCGCAGAAAACGGGGACCCTGGAAAAAATAAATCGTAAATGGCTCGGAACCGTCCCGGGGGTGTCCCGGGCAGCCATGCCGGCCTATTTTTCCCAGATTATCATTGTCATGGCCACGGGGGTCGTTCTTCTGGTTATGGTCTGGTTGTGGAACGTGCGTCTCAGAAAACTGGTGGCCAGGCGGACAGAAGCCCTGCAGCGCAGTGAAAACCAGTACCGGACGTTGGTTCAGAACGTCAACGTGGGGGTCTATCGCACGAGCGCCGACGGCCGTTTCATCAAATTCAACCCGGCTTTGGTGCGTATTTTCGGATATACCCGGGAAGATGACTTTGCTGCCGTTCCGGTTGCAGAGCTATATGCTGATCCCGGGCAGCGGGCCGAGTTTATCGACCAGATCACCAGGGACGGGACGGTCAAGGGCAAGGTTATGAAGATGAGAAAGAAAGACGGCACCCTCTTCTGGGTGGCATGTTCGGCCACGGCCGAATTCGATGACAAAGGCAATCTGAAATGGATCGACGGGATAATCGAGGATATCACCAAAAGGAAAGAATACGAGGACGAATTGTCTTACCATGCCTATCATGACCCGCTGACCGGCCTGTTCAACCGCAATGCCCTTTACGAACGGCTTGAAGAGAGCGTCAAGAATGCCTTGAGGTACGACCGGCGCCTGGCGGTGCTCTTTATCGACCTTGACCATTTCAAACAGGTCAACGACACTTACGGCCATGAGTGCGGGGATGAGGTCTTGCGGCAGGTGGCCGAACGCTTTAAAACCATTTTACGGGAATCCGATCTGGTTTTCAGGTTCGGAGGTGACGAGTTTGCCGTGATTCTGGCCGGGGCGAAAAACCTGGATCCGGAGCCGGTGGCACAAAAAATAATTTCCGAATTGTCCCGGCCCTACCGGGTGGATTCCAGGACGATCGATTTTGTGCGGCCCAGTATCGGCATTGCCATCTGCCCTCAACACGGCTGCGACGGAAAAACCCTTTTGCGGTGCGCCGACAAGGCCATGTACCGGGCCAAAGGCAATCCCAAAAGGTATATTTTCGCCGCTCCCGCCGATGACAAGGCCAACTGACCGCGGCGGCTATCCCGAGCTGTTTTTTTCAATTTCCTCCAGGGCTTCCCTGGCGGCTTCCTTTACCTGCCTGCCGGCGGGATCTTTGAGCACCTGCCGGATGTACCGCGCGGCCTCGGCGGTTCCGATCTGCCCAAGGGTGTAGACTATATCGCCCCTGGCCTGCTCGTCTGCAACCTGAAAGCGCTCCCATAACGGGCGGCACAGGCCGGCGGCCAGCTGAGAGTTGCCGGCGGCCAGGTATTCCACCACAACCATCGCCCCAAGACGGACTGACCAGCGCGGATGGGCCAGCAGGTCGGCGAGGGCCGGAAATATCCTGTTTGCTTTTGCCATCATTTCGGCTACCTGGTGAGCTTTTCCATCTTCCAGCAGTTGTCTCAGGCATCCGGGCGACATCCGGGCGGGATCACGGGAGATACCCATCTCCAGAATTTCGGCCGGATCCACCACACCGGTCCAGCTGAACTGTTGGTCCAGGATGGTATGCGGAACCGAACGGACGCCGTCTGCGGCCGCCCGGCTGGAGAAGGTGGCGGCGTCGATGATGATCAGCCTGACCAGGGCGGTGGAGTCGGCCAGCATGAGCAGGCGGCCGGCCATCTCGGGGCAGAAAGGACAGCCCGGACCGATATACAGCTTAAGTGGCATGGGAGTCCGGAGCTTTGAGAGCATTGCGGCCAAGGCGGTGTCCGGAGATGGTATCGTGGCGTTGCTTCCGGCGATTGTATTGAGAAAAGCAGGCAGAATCGGACCGGCGGGAATTGCCTGGTAATAAATATTGTCAAAGCGTCCCGTTATAAGGGCCGGGCGTGCCGGAACACCGTCGGGTTCGTTTTCCAGGCCGATTCCGGGCGCCAGCGTCGTAAGTTCCCTGGCAAATTCGGCTATCAGGGCGCCGGCGCGGCTTTGGTCTCCCGCCAGCCCGATCTTTGCCGGCCGGGACAATTTCCCGGCCCATCCGATTATGGTTTCCCTGTCTTCAGGGTTCATGCTCACCTCTTTTTGCGTGTTGCCGTATCTGGGCGGGTCACCTTCAGTATTCTGGCCGCGGCCCCGCATGCCTGCCAGCTTATCTCCAGGTCGTATAGTCGCAAGCCATGCTTCGACGGGCCGCAAAGTGTGCGTTTGTAAGCCGGCCGGGGATCAAGCTCGATTATCCTGCGGATCAGATGTTTCAGCCCCGGATACATGCCTTCAAGCTTTCGGCATTCCTGCCTGGCCTGTCGGGAGAAACCGACTTTCAGGACGGCTTCCGGCCGGCGGTGGGCGAAACCTCCCCGTGCATCCGCAATCTGATCAGACCAGGGCAGGTAGGGCTTGATGTCCAGTACGGGAGTTTGATCCAGCACGTCGAGTCCGGAGACGTGAAGGAGGGTCTGCCGGCGGCAGAATTCCATCTTCTCCAGCCTTACGGCTGAAATGCCGACGGGATTGGGCCGGAAACCGCTGCGGGTGGCGAAAACCCCTGTTTTGCGGTTGCCCCCCAGCCGCGGAGGCCGGACCATGGGGCGCCAGGAGCGCCTGCTGTTGGCATGAAACCAGAACACCACCCAGATATGGGAAAATTCTGCGAGCCCCCGCCAGGCCTGGCGCAGGTGGTAAGGCGGAAAGATTTCGATCACGGCCGGCGCCGTAGCGGCCAGGGACGGCTGACGGGGTATTCCGAATTTTTCGGTAAAGCAGGATGTCACCGTGCCTATCGGTTCCAGTCGGAGGTGATTTGCCCGACGGTCCGGTGCCGGCCCGAGACCGGGTACCGGACCGTCGGCCTGCGGATCGGGCTCCGGCTCAGGGTTGGCAGGGCATTTGGCCGGGGAAATTTGGCTTGACATACTCCACCTGTTCCTGGAAGTTATTTTCAGAATGCAGGGCCAATTCTAACTTTATTCAGACAAAAGGCAACCACCATGTTCAATCCGGAAAAGATTTTAGGAAATTTGCTGTTAAGCGGAGCCCGCCGCAGCTCCGGGGTATCGGGCGGAGCCCTCCTGGGGCTGGTCGGAGTGGCCATGGAAGCTGTCGAACATTACATGAATCAGGACAAGCGGTCCGGATCGGCGCCCGGGCCCGCACCTGGAATGCCGCCGCCACCGCCTCCCGGCGCCGGCCCTCAGGCCCCGCCGTCTGCTCAGCCTCCGCCTCCGCCGCCTGCGCCGGGAAGCGGGCCGGAGATGTCGGCCCGGGACAAGGCCGTTTTGCTGATACGGGCGATGATCGCGGCGGCCGCGGCCGACGGCGACATCGATAACCGGGAGCGTTCCAGGATCATGGATCAGGCCGGAAAGAGCGGCCTCAGTGAAGAGGAGCGCGATTTCCTGGAAAAGGAAATGGCCAACCCCCGGCCCCTGGAGACCATAGTGTCCCAGGTGGATTCACCCGAACTGGCCGCCCGGGTCTACGCCGTATCCCTGGCGGCCCTGGAGGTGGACACCGAGGCTGAAAGGCAATACCTTCGCAACCTGGCGGGCGCTCTGGGGTTGACCGCCGAGCAGGTGGCCGGAATAGAACAGCGGTTAGGGTGACTCGGCGGGCGGTTCGGTGTCCGGGTCGTGCTTTGCGGTGCGGTGGCCGCTGCGGCAACACCCGGTGATTAAAAAAACTCAGGTGAAACTGTAATTTTGCCAACAGGAGGCTTTCAAAATGACGCAATGGTATTTGAGCTTTGACGGCAACCAGATCGGCCCCATGGACACAGCCGAAGCAATTGCCAAGGCCCAGGAAAACCCCAACGGTTTTGCCTGGCGCCAGGGTTTTGCCCAATGGCTGCCCATTTCGCAGATAGACGAATTGCAGCCGGGCAGTCAGCCGGGTGCGGCGCCGCCGCCGCCCAAGGCGGCCATGGCCGACGATATAGACTTCAAGATTTTCGGCGCCGAGATGCAATTTGTCGAAATCGAGCTGGATCCGGGCGAAAGCGCCGTGGCCGAAGCCGGTGCCATGATGTACAAGGACAGCTCCGTGGCCATGGAGACCGTTTTCGGGGACGGATCGTCAAGCGGCGGAGGCGGCTTCATGGAAAAGCTGCTGGGAGCAGGCAAGCGGTTGCTGACGGGCGAAAGCCTTTTCATGACCGTTTTCACCCATACCGGTCAGGGCAAGGCCCATGTGGCCTTCGGAGCACCATACCCGGGCAACATCATACCGGTGCATCTCGGCGATACCGGCCGAACCCTGATCTGCCAGAAAGACAGTTTTCTTTGCGCAGCCAAGGGAGTATCGATAGGCATCTATTTCCAGCGCAAGATACTGACCGGGCTTTTCGGCGGCGAAGGGTTCATCATGCAGAAACTCGACGGTGACGGAATGGTCTTTCTGCATGCCGGAGGAACCGTCATCGAGCGCCGGATGGACGCCGGAGAAACCCTGCATGTGGACACAGGCTGTATCGTTGCCCTGGAACCGTCCGTCCAGTTCGATATCCAGCAGGCCGGCGGAATCAAGACCGCCTTGTTCGGCGGCGAGGGCCTGTTTTTCGCCACCCTGAGGGGGCCGGGAAAGATCTGGCTGCAATCCCTGCCCTTTTCACGGCTGGCGGGCCGGATGCTCCAGGCGGCTCCCCAGCGGGGCGGCAGCAAGGGTGAAGGCTCGATACTGGGCGCTCTGGGGGACCTGATCGACGGAGACAATTGATGGCCGCGGCGGGCCGGCCTTCAAGCCGCCGGGCCTGCCCTGCCGAGCGAAAGCGATCACCGATGCGGATCGAGTGCCGGAACATCAGCTACCGGTATCATGCCGAAAGTGAGCCGATTTTTGAAAATCTCTCTCTTTGCTATGATCAGCCCGGCTTCCATGCCCTTTTCGGTCCTTCCGGAGTCGGGAAAACCACCCTGGCCAGAATCATCTGCGGGGAGATCCAGCCTGCCGGCGGCAGTGTTACAACCAGCCGGACAGAACCGATTCTCTACACATACAATCTCGAGCGCCTGCCGGACTGGGCCACCACGGGCCGCCACCTGGAACGGGTGACCCCTGACGGCAGGGCCGGGCTGCGCGAATCTCTGGTTGATATTTTCGATATCCGCCCCTGCCTGGATCAAAGATTCGGCGGGCTCTCCCTGGGCCAGCAGAACCGGGTCAACCTGCTGCGCTACCTGTTGCAGGATTTCGGCTTTCTGATAATGGATGAAAGCCTTGCCAACGTTGACGAAAAGACCAGGGAAACGATAATTATGCATCTGAAGGAACTCTTCAGGGACAGGATGATCATCTACATTTCCCACAATCTGGTGGAAGTCGCCAGGTTTTGCCGGCAAATAGCGGTATTGCGGTCGGTTTCCAAGCAACCCCGCATCGTCCGGGTCACGGGGCAGGACCTGCGGCTTGAAGGCCGGCCCGACCGTACGGCCCTGGAAAAGACCATGCTGGAGATGATGAATGCTGCCTAGGCGGATATATCAGTTCTTTTTGATCTACCTGCTGGGAATCCTGGTTCTGTTGTCCCTCAAGTACGGGTTGCAGCTTTCTGATTACGTGATTCCGGGACCAAAGACCCTGTGGCAAACGGCGCTCGAGGTTTTTCCCCGTTACGCACTCGATGTCTGGAACACGCTGCAGGTGGCCCTTATCGGGCAGGTGATGTCCATCGTGCTGGCCCTGGCGATCGGGATTCCGGGAAGGAGCACCACCTGGTTCGGCAACTTCATCAAAGCCGCGGCCTACAACGTCCAGGCCTATCCGATCGTGGCCATCGCCCCCATCATCTTCATCCTGCTGGGCGACGGTTTCCTGTCCCGGTTGCTGATCGCGGCCATGATCTGCTATTTCCCGATCCTGCTCACCGTCCTGGGGGTAATGAGCGAGCCTGTGGCGGATGTGGAGCATTTCTACCGCTGCACGGGCAGGATGCGCTGGCAGCTGGAAGTCAAGATCAGGGCATTTGAAAATCTGCACAAGCTGACGACCGTAATAGCCGGGAGCGCAACCCTGGCCATGGCCGGTACCATAGTTGCAGAGTTCATAGCCGCCAATGCAGGTATAGGCTACAGTATCAGGATAGCCCTGTACCAGAGCGATCTGGCCAGAATCCTGGTGGCGCTGCTGCTGATCGGAATATGCCTGTCGGTCTATCAGGGGCTGCTGGAACATACCGGAAGCCTGGTGAAAAAAGCCTGGACCGGGTCTGCCTGAATCCGGTATTTCTGAAATGTGCTGGCAAAGATTGTCTTAACAGGCGTCTGTTTGCGGGCCAGACCGGGACGAGAGGCTGAAAAATGGTCAGGAAGGGAGACTGCCATGAACGGTAAAACAGGAAAGCGCAACAGTCTGCTGGCGGCGGCCTGGATATTGATTGTGCTGACCCTGGCGGTGGCAGGAGCGCCGGAAGGCCGGGCGTGGGCCGGTACTTTGAACTACAGGCTGAAATGGATCTACAATGCTTCGGTTATCGGCGATCTTTATGCGTCCGGCAAAGGGTATTTCCGGGCCGCCGGCCTGGAGGTCAAGGTAAGGCCGGGAGGCCCTGAAAGGGATGCTCTGCGGGAACTCGAGCTGGGGTATGCCGATTTCGGGGTGGCTTCAGCCGACCAGGTTATCCGGGCCGTTGCCAAAGGGGCGCCCCTGGTGGTGGTGGCCCAGTTGTTTCAGGTCAACCCTCTGCAATGGCTCTACCGCACCGGCAAGGGCATGATCAGGAAACTGGACGATCTGAAGGGCAGGACCATCGGAATCACCTACGGCAAAAACGACGAGATCATCATGCGGACCCTGCTGGCCAAGGCCGGCATTGGACGGGGACAGGTCGAATTTTACAGCGTGCGCCTCGATTACACGCCTTTTTTAAGGGGCAAGGTGGACCTGTGGCCGGTCTATGCCAACACCCAGGCCGTCTTTCTGCGGGACAAGCTTAGCCGGGCAGGGGAGGAAACCGCCCTGTTTGTTCCCGGAGATTTCGGGGTCAGGTTCGTGGCCAATTCAGTGGTGACCTCGGAAAAACTGTTCAAACGCAACCCCGAATTGGTCAAGCGTTTCGTTGGCGCCCTGCTCGCGGGCTGGAAGGCGGCCCTGGATGTGAAACATCAGAAAGAAGCTCTGGCCATTTTGAGGCAGGTCGACCGGGACACCCCCCTGCGGATACTTAAAACCCAGCTTGAGATCACCCGCCGCCTGGTGATGCCCCGATCCGGTCCGCCCCTGGGAACCATCGATTTTGAAGGCTGGCGTCAGACCGAGCGCATCATGCTGGAACAGGGGCAGATAAAGGCCCCGGTCAAAATCCTCTCCTGCCTCAAACCGATGCTTTGAGGCGGTTTCCCTTCCGGGACCGATCGTGACGGGACGGTTGAGGCTGTCAAGGTCCGCTCATGGCTCAGGGATGGAGACGTTTTGCGATTTTATCCAGCTCCCGGGAGCGCAGCCAGAAAATGCCGGTATTTAGTTTGCGGTCGAACTCCAGCAGGGCGTCTGTCTGCCGGCCGACCCAGATGTATTTCCGGGAGCCTTTTTTGACGGGACTGACACGGCCGTAACGGGCGAAGGCCTCCTGGCGCAGGAGTTTGAAACGCGGCATGCCGTAGACCCACATGGTTATGGAATACAGTTGATTGCGCCAGAAACCGAAGATCAGCCCGTCGAGTTCGACTTTTGCCCAGCGCAGGGGCCGGTCCTTCCATGCATACTGGACTATTGCGCCATACAGATCTTCTGTCTTGACCCTGACCAGGCTGCCCAGGGCCGCCGGCCGCATTCTCCACCGCAGGCCCCGGAAAGGGAGGCGGTCGATTCCGGAAGAAAGAACTCCGGTTTTCAAGCCGGCCGGAGCTTTGCCGGCCGGTTTCCGGCCACTGCGGGGCTTGGTGGCGTCAGGTCCGGAGCTATTGCCGTCCGGCCGGGGTTTACCCTTACCGGTGTTGGGAAAACCGGTTTCGGGCGGAGGGACGGCATCTTTTTTCGCCCGCGATGGATCACCGGGGGCATCAACTATTCTTTGGACATCGGCCCCGGGCACTGCCACGACAATTCCGTGCAGGTAGAATTTTACCGTTGAACCTTCCTTCCAGACCCTGGACGTGGTGAATTTTTCTCCCGAACGCAGGATTATAGTGGCGGCTTCGGCCGCCGGCCGGAGGCCCGGGCTTGAGAGCAACATCACCAATGCCATCAGGCAGGAGCTGAAACCCGGAACTTTGGATCGCTTCTTCATGGACATGCCCCTTGAACTTCAATCCTCAGGCGGTTGCCGGCCGGGACCGGTCTAAAGACAGGCCTGGAGGCATCCCTGTTGTTGCGGTTCTTTGGTTTGAAATGAGCCGAATGCCGGCCGTATCTTCAGAACGTTAAATCGGCTGATCCGGGTGCTTACTTGAGCCGTATCTCGCCCCGGGCGGATCGACCGTTTCCGGCTTAAGCCGGCAATCGAATCCGGGTGCCGTTTTGGTTTGCTTGAAACTTGCCCCGCGGCCGGGGCGATTGTATACTGATCCTGTATCTTGAGCGGGACTTTACAACGGGGCAATACGGACAGCGGCAGCGGTTTTTTCAAGGACCTGATTCCGGCTTTCGGCGGCGGGGCGTTTCGGGCTGCACCGGCGGCCGGAATGCCGTTGAAGGTGTAATCTTTCCCGGAGCCGGAGAAAGGAGCGGGCCGTGTCGACAGGGGCGTGCGGAGTAAATTGTGATCTGTGCCGTTTGCGGCTGCTGGGTACCTGTTCAACCTGCGGGAGCGGCAAAAGCCGGGAGGCGGAAGCGAAACGGGCCGCCCAGGAAAGACTGTTCGGGCAGCCGTGCCCTGTTCTGGCCTGCGCCATCATGAACAAGGTGGACTACTGTCTGCGGGATTGCCTCCAGTTTCCCTGCGATAATTTCAGTTGCGGGCCCTATCCTTTCAGCCGGAGTTTCCTCGACATGCAGCAGCGCCGGCTGGCGGAATTGCCTCCGGCCCTGGATCCCAATGGCCGTCCTCTGAACGTGCCGCAGCAGTACTGGGAGACCCTGGCAGAGCGGGACACCCGGCAGGTTTGCAATGCCACCCTGGTGGAAGCTGACGGCAAGGGGCGTTTCCACTTCCGGTTCCTGGACCGCAGGGTGCGGGTGACACCTTCGTTACGGGTGCTTGAAGAGGCCGGGGCCGGTGGCGGCTGGCACCAGGTAAACGACCCCCTGCTGGAACTGACGACCCTGACCTATTTGACGGCCACGGAGAAAATCTTCCCTCTTGCCAACAGGCTGGCGGGCATAAAGGATCTCAAACAGGGGTTTTATTTTCAGGGCCGGCATGTGTTGCCCGTCAGCCCTTTGCTGGAGCGTTTCGGTGATGATCCGGGCGGTTTTGCAGACGCCTGCCGCCTTCTGGAAGGTGTGCCGGCGCAGATGGCCGACCTGGGTTTCAGGCTGCTTCCTTTCCCCCGCCTGCCGGTCTATTTTCTCTACTGGCAGGCCGCAGACGATTTCAGGGCGCGGATAGACGTTCTTTTCGATTGCTCGGTTGAAAACATCTTTACTGCCCCGGCCATCTGGATTCTTGTCCGGCGTATGGTGATCGCCCTGCTGCAGGCGGGCCGGACACAGGCCGGGTCTTTGTAGAATCGGGACAGACATCGAATTGCCGCCGGCCCGGCCGGGAAACTTTGCTCGATTTCCCGGCAGGACCGGCGGCTTGGGCATTGGGAGGAGGGATCAATGCCTGAAACGACCAACGATGGTGGTCAGTTGGGCCGACATCTGCTTGAGCTGTTCGGCGTTCAGCCTGATCTGATTGCTGCTGTTGGCCATCTGGCCGGCGGCTGAGTTGACGGCCGCCATGTCCTGGGTTATTTGCTCCGCGACGCTGGAACTCTGATTCACGTTTTCGTTTACTTCCTGGATTCCCTGGGAAGCCTGGGAGATGTTGTCGGCTATTTCCCGGGTGGCTACCGATTGTTCTTCGACAGCGGTGGCGATGGTGGCCACGATATCGTTTACCCCCTCGATGACTTTGGAGATCTGGTCGATTTCCGTGACAGTCGAGGCCGTGGTGCTCTGAACCTCTTCGATCTTGGCCTTGATATCCTGAGTGGCCTCCGCGGTCTGCTTGGCCAGTTCCTTGATCTCGTTGGCCACCACGGCAAAACCTTTGCCCGCCTCTCCGGCCCGGGCGGCCTCGATGGTGGCGTTGAGGGCCAGAAGGTTGGTCTGTTCGGATATCTCGGTTATGGTCTCGGTGACCTTGCCTATCTGTTCGGCGGCTTTGCCGAGGGCGTCCATCTTTTCGGCAGCACTCCGGGACTGATTGACCGCTTCGTCGGAGATCGTGCGGGCCTTTTCGGAGTTCTGGGCGATCTCGTTGATGGTCGCGGTCATTTCTCCGGCGGCAGTGGCAACCATGCTGGTGTTGGCAGACGATTCTTCCATGGCGGCTGCCACGTTGTTGAGGTTGCTGCTCATTTGCTGGGCCGCGGCGGTAACATTGTCGGCCCGGTTGGTTGTGTCTTCCGAGTTGGATGCCAGCTCCACGGCTACATTGGCCATCTCGGCGGCGGATTCATTTACGTTTGCGGCGTTTTCGGCCAGCTTTGCGATGATACCCTGCAATTTTTCGATGAATACGTTGAAAAGCCTGGCCAGTTCGCCGATCTCGTCGTTGGAATCTATGCTGACCCGTTTGGTCAGGTCACCCTCGCCTTCGGCGATATCGTGAAAATTGACGATCATGGTTTTCAAGGCCCTTGTGATGCCGGTAACGATGAAAAAACACAGTACCATTGTAAGAGCGAAGATCGGCGAAACCACGGCCAGCATCGAGAGGTATTTCCGGCGGGCCTGTTTCTCGATGGCGGCGGTGGCCCCGGCCAGGTAGGTTTTTATGTTGTCGATGTAGACCCCGGTGCCCAGCCAGAAGTCGGTTCCCGGAATCATGACGGCATAGCTGAGCTTGGGCTGGTCGCCGGCACCCGGCTTGGGCCAGACGTATCGCACGAAGCCTCCGCCGTTGCGGGCTTTTTCATAGAGATCCTTGACAAAATAGGTTCCGTTTTTGTCCTTTATGGACCCCATGTCTTTCCCGTACAGGCTCTTTTTGATGTGGGCGATTGTCTTGCTGCCTCTGAAGACGAAGAAATATCCGGAACGGTCATGCTCGTAACGTACGTTATTGAGCATCCGGCGAACGGCGTTGATCTGCTCCCGGGCATCGGCGATGTTCCTTATCCTGTTGGCGATGACCACGGCCATGGTGCGGGTGACGGCCTCGAGTTTTTCCTTCTGACCGTCAAGCATTACCTCCTTGGTCTGTCCCAATCCGATCTGCTTGACGGCGTTTGCAGTGCGCCAGGTGAAAAACAGCATCAAGGCAAACAGCAGCGCAACGCCGGCAACCAGGAGCATCATTCTGTATTTGATCGTCAGTCGATTCAGAAACATGCAATTGCCCTCCCTTTGTGTTCATACGGATTTCTCTTACGTCAAATGGTATCGGCCGGCGCGCAAAAGGGGTGACAACCGAAATTAAACCATAAAACAACTATGCATTTTGATTGTTCTGGATTGTATCGAAGAATGTTTTCAGGGATTGTTTTCTGCCGGTCAGGCCGAGTTTCTTCCGGATGGCGTTCCTGATGTTTGTTACGGTGTGGGGGGACAGGTACAGGGATCTGGCTATCTGTTTGGTGCTCAGTCCCTGGCGGACAAGATCGGCGACCCTGCACTGGGCCGGAGTCAGGATACGATAACAGGATGCCAGGGAACCTGTCAGGGGAGGCAGCAGGGTGTCGATGTTCGATCTGATGACGTTCAATACGACCTGGCCGTCGTTGTCCGGTGTGCATTTTTCCAGCCGGTCGAGATAGGGCAGGATGAATTTACGGACGTTCATCATCAGGTCGGCTTCGACGGCCCTTTTCTCGATGGCCCGGTTGTCGAGGATGGTTTTCAGGGCCTTGTTCAATTTTTCAAGTTCAATGGCGCGCTGCCGGCCGGTGTTGTTGCAATGGGCCAGGTCGCCGACAAGAAAAGCCAGCTGGCTGAGAAAGGCCGCCACGGCGCGGCTTTTGCTCCGCGGGATTACCGGCAACTTTCTGACCGCCTGTATGAAGGCTGATCTGTCGAAACCATAGCGTTCAGCCTGGCCGGCAAAATCCAGGATTTGATCAGAGCCGGGAGGGCTGCAAAAAAACTGGCCGCCGAACAGGACACCGGCTATTTTTCCGTCAACCAGCAAAGGGGTCGCAATTTCCATAATTCCGTGGCGGCAACTGAAAATCCTGGCTCTGCGGCCAGCCTCCATCTGGCGGACGATTTGCCCGTCGAAGATGGCGCAGCGGCTGCGGGCACCTGGATGGCGGTGGTAGAAAAGATTGCAGACCGAATTGCGGCCTGAGCGTGCAATGAGGGTGCCGCCGGTGGTGATGATACTGGCTGCTATACCAAAGGCTTCGAACAGGTGGTCGCAAAGCTGCTGAAGCCTTTCAGGATCGATGAGATCCAATCCGGCGGCGGCCGGCAAAGTCATGGCCTGGCTCCTGTTGCTCGGGACAGGCGGGGAAACCGCCATAAAGGCCGGTAAGCACCGGCCAGTAGGTAGTTGTGATCTTCATCCTTGGCTGGTTCCGGAGCCGGATCTGCTTTCACCGGCCGGCGGGCCAAGGCAGGCTTTCAATCCACCAGCTGAATTCCGGTATAGTTTTGCGGGCAGATGGCGGTCAATTCCTGTTTGACGGCTTCTGGGACCGGAAGGCCGGAGACGAACTCGGATACTGTTTGACGGGTTATCCGCCGGTTGGTGCGCGTGAGCTGTTTAAGTCGTTCATAGGCGTCTTTGACTCCTTCACGGCGCAGGATGGTCTGAATTGCTTCGGCCACCACGGCCCAGTTGTTTTCAAGGTCGTTTTCCAGGGCCTGGCGGTTGAGCAAGAGTTTGTCAAGTCCCCGGCCGATGGAGCCAAGGGCTATCAGGCCGTGTCCCAGGGCCACCCCCAGGTTGCGGGTTACCGTCGAATCGGTAAGATCGCGCTGCAGCCGGGAAACCGGGAGCTTGGCGGCCATATGCTCCAGCAGGCTGTTGGCCACCCCCAGGTTGCCTTCGGCATTTTCGAAATCGATGGGATTGACCTTGTGGGGCATGGTCGAAGAGCCCACTTCTCCGGCTTTGATCTTCTGTTTGAAATAGTCCATCGAGATGTAGGTCCAGATGTCCCGGCAAAGGTCCAGGGCGATGGTGTTGATCCGGGCCAGGCCGTGGCAGAAGGCGGCCAGGTTGTCGTAAGGCTCGATCTGGGTGGTCAGCCGGGTGCGTTTCAGGCCCAGCCTGTCGTTGACCAGGTTGTCGGCGAAAGCAACCCAGTCGATATCGGGATAGGCCGCCAGATGGGCGTTGAAGTTGCCGGTCGCCCCGCCGAACTTGGCTGAAAAAGGGACCGCTTCCAGCAGGTGCAGCTGGCCCCGGATACGCTCGGCAAAGACCATGATCTCTTTGCCCAGGCGGGTGGGAGTTGCCGGCTGGCCATGGGTGCGGGCCAGCATGGGCACATCCTTCCATTGGCGGGCAAGCTCTCGCAGTTTTTTCACCAGCCGGTCCAGGGCGGGCCGGATCACCTGCTGCCAGGCTTCTTTAAGGGCAAGCGGCATGGCGGTGTTGTTGATGTCCTGGGAGGTCAGGCCGAAGTGGATGAACTGCTTGTAATCTGCCAGACCCAGCTTTTCGAAGCGTTCGGCCAGAAAATACTCGACCGCCTTGACGTCGTGGTTGGTCACCGCTTCGATTTCCTTGATCCGCCGGGCGTCGGCAAGCTCGAAGTGCCGGTATATTTCCCTCAGGCCGGAGACCTTCCGGCTGTCCAGCGATTTGAGACGGGGCAGGGGCAGTTCGGCAAGGGCTATGAAATACTCCACCTCCACCCTTACCCGGTAGCGTATCAGGCCGGCTTCACTGAAATAATCCGCCAGGGCCCCGGTGGCGCGGCGATAACGTCCATCGACCGGCGATATGGCTGTCAACACATCGAGTTGCATCATGTATTTCCTTTTGTTACGGTATGTTATATCCAGCGGTCGGTTAAGTATAGGTGATGCCGGAGGCAGTGTCAACCAGGGGATGCATCCCGCGCACCGCCGGTGGTGACGTGGCTGCTCAGTTTAAGCCGCAGCCCGGTATAGCGCTTTTGGGGCGAGTCGTTTTTCAGGGCGATGGCCAGGGCCTGCCGGGTGCCGACCAGAACCGCCAGGCGGCTGGCCCGGGTAAGGGCCGTGTAGACCAGGTTGCGCTGGAGCATGACAAAGTGCTGGGTGGTCACCGGCACGACCACCGCCGGGTACTCTGACCCCTGGGCCTTGTGGATGGAGACCGCGTAGGCCAGGCTGATCTGATCCAGCTCGGTGAAATCGTATTCCACCAGGCGTTGATCGAAACGGATCATGACACGCCGCAGGGGCCTGTCGATGGCTTCTATGAAGCCGATGTCTCCGTTGAAGACGTCTTTTTCATAATCGTTGCGTTGTTGCATGATCCTGTCGCCCGCGGCCAGCCGCCGCCCGCCGTGTTCGATCCTGTCGTCCGACCGGTTCAGGCTTTGCTGCAGGACCCGGTTGAGATTCAGGGCGCCCAGTGTTCCGCGGTGCATGGGGGTCAGGACCTGGATTTCGTCCACGGCCGACAGTCCGAAGCGTTGGGGGATTCTTTGCGCCACCAGGGTCCTGACGGTTTCCAGCACGTCCTCGGGATCTTCCTGCTGGATGAAGTAGTAGTCGCTCAGGCTGTCCCCGGCCCTGGGCGGGTCCAGCGGCATTTTGCCCGCCAGTATCCTGTGGGCGTTTGTCACGATTCTGCTTTGGCGGGCCTGGCGGAAGATTTCCCGCAGCTGGACCACCGGCAGGATACCCGAGGCGATGATGTCCTTAAGCACGTTGCCCGGGCCCACAGACGGCAGCTGGTTGACATCACCCACCAGGATCAGGGTGGTGCCGGCAGCCACGGCCTTGAGCAGGTGGTGCATCAGGACGGTGTCGATCATGGAGGCCTCATCGACGATCAGCAGGTCGCAGTCCAGAAGGCGGCGCTCGTTTTTCTGAAATCCCTGCCCCGGCTTGTAGCCCAGGAGGCGGTGGATGGTCCCGGCGCGGTGGCCGGTGGCCTCGGACATCCGCTTGGCCGCCCGGCCCGTGGGGGCCGCCAGGAGGACCTTTTTGGCGGCCTTGTGATAAAGGTCGATGATGGCCCTGATGATGGTGGTCTTGCCGGTTCCCGGCCCCCCGGTGATGACCATCGGCCGCGACCGGAGGGCGGTTTCCACGGCCTTGCACTGGTTGGGGGCCAGCTTGAGCGCCAGCCGTTGCTGAACCTGCCCCAGGGCGGCCTTCGGGTCGGGCACCAGGGGGCGCCCGCCGGTGGCGGCCAGTCCCGCCAGGCGTCTGGCGATGCTGATCTCGCACAGGTGGAGGGCCGCCGGATAGACCGCCTTGTTGTCGGGTTGGAAATGGTCAGGATCGCTATTGAGGTCTTCGATCACCAGTTGTCTGGCGGCCGTCAGATCGGCAATCGCCTGGCGGACCGCCTCTTCGGGCACCTGGAGAATCTTGACGCAGCGGCCGATCAGCTCCCTGTACGGCAGGTAGCAGTGCCCTTCGTCCGACGCCTTGTTCAGGACATACAGAAGTCCGGCCTCGATCCTGAGACTGGAATGGGCGGAGAAACCCAGGCGGGAAGCTATCCGGTCGGCGGTCAGAAATCCGATCCCCCAGATATCGGTGGCCAGGCGGTAAGGATTCTCGGTGACAACCTTGAGACAATCCTCTCCGTAAGTCTTGTATATCCGGACCGCATAGGCGGTGCTGATGTCGTGGGCCTGGAGAAAGATCATCACCTCGCGGATCTGTTTCTGGGCCTTCCAGGCCGTTTTGATCATCTCCAGCCGCTTGGGGCCGATACCGTCGACTTCCAGCAGCCGCCGGGGGCTTTCTTCGATCACCTTCAAGGTGTCCTTGCCGAAGCGGTCCACGATCCGGCGGGCCATTTCAGGCCCGAGCCCCCGGACGAGACCCGAACCCAGGTATTTCCGGATGCCGTACTCACTTGCCGGCTGGCTGGTGCGGCAGGAATCCAGGCGGAACTGCGGACCGAACTTGGGGTGCATCTCCCATCTGCCGGTCAGCCGGAGGATGGACCCGGCCGTGGCCTGGGCCATGTGTCCCACCACCGTCACAAGATCTGCCTTGCCCCTGACCTTCAACTGGGCCACCGTGTAGCCGCTTTCCTGGTCGTGGTAGGTGATCCGTTCCAGCATTCCTTCCAGGGCTGTGTTCGGTCCGGCCGGTTTGCCTTGGTTGGCCATTTCAATTTTCCTGAATTTCTAATGTGGATCTGATCCGGAACTCATATCGAGCCAGTCCGGCAAACGGACTTTGTCGCCGGAGACTTCCGGCGGGATATAGGGTTTTATGTCCAGCACCGGAGAATCCGGCAGGGCGTCGAGCCCGTCGACCAGCAGGCGGTTGCCTTTTACCTCCAGCAGGCGGCAAAGACAAGCGGCGATCAGGTTCGGCCGCACCGGGGCATGGGTGGCAAACACCCCCCTGAGGGGCTTGGCCGGGTCGCAGCGGGGATGGACCTGGAGGATCTGGCGTTTTTCGGTTGTATCATTGCGGTCAAACCAGTACAAGACCAAGAGGTGCGAGAAGTCTTCTATCCCCAGCAAGGCCGGCGCGAAGGCAGGGTCGATATCGATCCAGGTCTTATCGCCGGTTTGAACAACCTTGCCTACCGGGTAGACTTTAAAATGACTTTGCATAAGGCAATCCTGTGGTCTATTGATTGAAAGCCGTTGTGGCCGGCACCGGCGGCATCCTGCAAGGCCGGGCGACGGGCCGCCGTGATTTACCCTCTGCCTCCTGCGGCCTCGGACATAGAAGCAGGTTTGGTCCCGCTTTGCAAGAGCCGGCCCCGGCCGGTGGCTTGAAATTTTGGCGGGGCTTGGTTAAATTCAATCAGAACAGATTGTCAGCGTCCGCCGGAACCCGGCTGCACCGCCAACTGGAGCTAACATGGGATACGTCTTTGACTTCAAAGATGCCCGGCATTACGAACAGTGGCTGATGAAAAAGCGCCACCGCCGGGTGGTGGAACTCGAATGCCGTCTCATGATCGACCTTTTGAAGCCCGGTGCCGGCGAGTCGGTCATCGATATAGGTTGCGGCACCGGTGTGAGCATTGAACCCTTGCTGGAAGAGGGTCTGGATGTCACCGGCATCGATCCTTCGCCGTATATGCTCGATATCGCGGCCGGCAGGCTCGGCGACAAAGTTGAACTCTACCGGGCTGTGGCCGAAGACCTGCCGTTTGACGACAATTCCTTCAATCATGCCTGCTTTTTCACCAGCCTGGAATTCGTCGACGATCCCTCCAAGGCTCTGGAGGAGGCCTGCCGGGTGGCCAAAGACAGGGTCTTTATCGGTTTCCTCAACCGTTATGCCCTGGAAGGGGTCAAGCGCCGCCTGATGGGGGTTTTCACCCGTTCCATTTTCAACCGGGCCCGTTTCTTCTCGGTCTGGGAACTGAAAAGACTGGCCCGCGGCCTGCTGGGTCCGGTTCCCATCCAATGGCGCACCGTTTGCCAGTTTCCCAATCCTGCCGGCCGGTTCATGACCGCTTTCGAGCGTAACCAACTCGTTCAGCACTGCCCCTTTGGCGCCTTCGGGGCAATGGTGATCACCCTGGTGCCGCGTTTCAGAACCAGGCCCCTGGCCATCCGTTACAACGCCAAGCAGTCTACTGGCGTGCTGGCGGGGTGATTGTTTTCGGCAAAACCCGTTTTCCGGGGCCAGTCGCCGCGGGGCGGCCCGCAACGCGGATATCGGGCTGTTTGCGGATCATCACCTGGAAGGAGTAAACAATGGAAGCCTATCTTTACCGGAGACTCGAGGACCACAAGGTCCGTTGCGACCTTTGCCATCACCGCTGCGTAATCGCTCCCGGCAAGCGCGGGCTTTGCCAGGTGCGCGAAAACAGGGACGGAAGACTTGAGACCCTGGTCTACGGCCGCCTGATTGCCGGCAACGTCGATCCGGTGGAAAAAAAGCCGCTCTTCCATCTTCTGCCCGGCCACAGGTCGTATTCCGTGGCCACGGTGGGATGCAATTTCCGGTGCCTGTTCTGCCAGAATGCCGATATCGCTCAAATGCCACGGGACAACCGGGGCACCATCATCGGCCGGCAGACCGATCCTTCCCAGGTGGTCGAAGCGGCCCTGGATGCCGGGTGCCGCTCCATAGCCTATACTTATACCGAACCGACGGTTTTCTTCGAATTCGTGCACGATACGGCCCGCCTGGCCCATTACCGGGGTCTGAAGAACATCCTGGTGACCAACGGTTACATGAGCCCCGAGGCTCTCCAGATGGCAAGCTCCTGGATAGATGCGGCCAACGTGGATTTAAAGGCCTTCAGCGACGATTTTTACAAGACATACTGCGGGGCGCGGCTGGAGCCGGTGAAAGAGACCCTGCGCCTGATGAAGTCGAGCCGGATGCTGGTGGAGGTGACCACCCTTATAATTCCGGGCCTCAACGACGATACCGGTCAGCTGCAGGCCCTTGCCCAGTTCATAGCAAATGACCTGGGGCCGGAGACTCCCTGGCATATAAGCAGGTTTCATCCTACTTACAGGCTTACCGACAGGCCGCCCACTTCCCTGGATACCCTGGTGAAGGCATGGGAAATCGGCCGCAGGGCAGGATTGTGCCATGTCTATACCGGGAATGTGCCCGGCCGGGCCGAGGAAAACACCTACTGCCCCGGCTGCGGCAGTCTGCTGATCGAACGCTGGGGCTTCGGCATCCGTTACAACAAAATCGAGAAGGGGCGTTGTCCGGATTGCGGCAGGCGGATTTACGGTGTCTTCGAAGACGGCTGAGTTGTCCGGACTTTCCCCTGTTCAAGGTCCCTGACCGGCAGCGCCCGGTAGGCGCGCCTGTGGGCCATGCGGTCCATGTAATGGTAGACGTTGTTGAAGTTGAACACCTTGGCGCTGGGGGAAAGCCTGTCCTTTTCCGAGGTCCACAGCCACCCGCAGGAAATCCGGATCAGGGGCACTATGTAGACCCACTGGCCGCAGTCGGATTCATAGCCTTTTGCCTTGTCCACCAGGCTTTGCAGCTCCGCCAGGGTAGGCAGGCGCCAGTTGTCGTAATGCACGGGGAGGGTGTAGGCAAAGGTATAGGTAACCCACTGCTTGGCTTCCCGCCACGATATGTCACCGTTGTTGTCATGCTTGGACCACATCACCCCGAGGAGATGGTCGGTGACCGTCCCGTCGCCGTTGTCGGTAAAACGCCGGCCGGCGTCGGCCGGGGTTGCCATGGCCAGGGTGAGCAGCACTGCGAACAGCAGTGTGTACAAACGGCGGAAACCCATGATCTTTCTCCTTCCGGCAAGAAGTACGGCCGCAGTCAGTGAATACGTTTGCGCAGCCGCTCCGCCTGCTTGGGGTCCCTGTACGAGACCACCGTGACCGGGCTTCTGCGGAAGACTTTCTCGGCCGCAGAACCAACCAGTACCTCCCTCAGGTCGCTGCGTCCCTTGACGCCCATCACCACCATGTCCACGTCTTTTTCGACGATGATCCTGAGCAGTTCCCGTACCGGGTGGCCCACCTTCAGAATGATTTCCACTTCCTGCGGGTCCATTTGGACCTTGCGGATCAGTTCCTGCAGCTTGGCCCGCCGCTGCTGGCTGACGCCTTCGACATAGTGGTTCCCGTCCACTTCGTAGCCCATGGACACAATGCTGCTGACGGCGTTCAGGTCCCGTTCATTGATGATGCTGGCCACCATCAGGCCGGCTTCCAGCCGGCGGGCAAGGTCGGCGGCGAACCTGAATATGGGCTCGGTGTAGTTCGAAAAATCTATTGCCACCATGATCTTATCGAATGAAGTCATTTGAGCCCCTCTCTTTCGTGATGCCGGCAACCGTTCTTGGTTGTCTCAAGCGCTTGTCCTCCAATGGGAAAAGCCGCCGGTGCCGTCACCGGCGGCCGGTGTTCAGGTCTTGGCCGGTTCCACTTTCGGTATCCGCGGCCTTTGCATGAAATAGAGCAGTCCCAGCAGGGCCAGGCCGATCGGGTAGCACCAGTAACGCTGATCGTGGCCCATGCCCAGGAATCTTGAGATCAGGTCGGGCCGCATCAGGATCAGGGTCACACAGAGGAACAAAGGTATTTCGTAGAACCTGTTGCGGGCCACGAACCATCCCTGGGTGGCCGAGGCAAAGGCGAAGTTGCCCACGCAGGCCATGGCGAAGATCAGCAATCCCTGGGGCCAGCTGTTTATGTTGTGCAGGATCAGGTCGGTGTTGAAAATGAACATGAAGGGCAGGATGGCCGTGCGGATATCGTACATGAATCCCTGCAGACCGGTAGGCACCGGTGGCGCCTTGGCTATGGCCGCCGCCGCATAGGCCGCCAGGCCCACCGGCGGAGTGTCGTCGGCCAGGATGCCGAAGTAGAAGCAGAACAGGTGGGCCGCCATCAGGGGGACGATAAAGTCGTTCATGGCCCCGATTTCGACGATGGCCGGAGCGGTCAGGGATGCCATCACGATGTAGGTGGCGGTTGTCGGCAGCCCCATGCCGATGATCAGGCTGGTTATGGCGGTGATGACCAGCATCAGAACTATATTGCCACCTGACAGGGTGTCGATGATGGCGGTGATCAGCTGGCCCAGCCCCAGGGCGACGACGCCGACGATGATTCCGGCCGCGGCTGTCGCCAGGGCCACCGATACCATGTTGCGGGCTCCGGTTGCCAGGGCGGCGAAGATATCCTTGATGCCTTCATAGAAAGCCTGCCCGAGTGGTTGCTGGTTGCGGTACGCTTTGACAGGATGCTGGAGCAACATGATGACCGCCATGATCCAGATTGCGTTGTAGGCGGCAAGCTCCGGGCTGTGACGGACCACTATCAGTTCGTAGAGCAAAAACAGCAGAGGGATCATGAAGTGGATGCCGGACAGGAAAGTCTTCCAGAAAGGAGGCAGCTCGCTTCTGGGCATCCCCCTCAGTCCCAGCTTGGAAGCTTCTATGTGGGTTATGTAGAAAAGGGCCGCGTAGGACGCGAATGCCGGGATGGCCGCGGCCTTGATGACTTCCACGTAGGGCACGTTCACGTACTCGGCGATGATGAAGGCTGCGGCCCCCATGATGGGCGGGGCCAGCTGCCCGTCGGTGCTGGCGGCCACTTCCACGGCGGCCGCCTTGGTGGGCGGATAGCCGACCTTTTTCATCAAAGGAATGGTGAAGGTGCCGGTCGTGACTATATTGGCGATCGATGAGCCGGAGACCAGACCGGTGAGACCGCTGCCGACAATGGCCGCCTTGGCCGGGCCGCCCTTGAACCCGCCCAGCAGGCTCAGGGCAAGCTGGATGAAGTAGTGGCCCGCCCCGGCCCGGTCCAGCATGGCGCCGAACAGCACGAAGAGAAACACGATGGTTGCCGATACATCCAGGGGAATACCGTAGATGCCTTCGGTGGACATGGTCATCTGGCCCATGAAACGGTTCAGGGAGACGCCCTTGAAGGCGATCAGGTCGGGCATGTAGGGGCCGAGAAAAGCATAAGCGGTGAAGGCCAGGGCGATCAGCGGCAGGGCCGGGCCGATGACCCTCCGGGAAGCTTCCAGCAGCAGGATCACCAGGGCCGCTCCCATGACGATATCGCGCGTGATGGGGGCGCCGTAGCGCGCTACCAGGCCGTCGTAGTCGATGGCGATATACATTGCCGAAACGGCGGCGATTACCGCTATGACCATGTCCATCACCGGAATCCGGTCCGTTACGGCGAGGAATTTCAATCCCAGGCGCGGCTTTTTGAGCATGGGGTAGTTCAGGTAAACCAGCAGGAGAGCAAACCCCAGGTGCACGGAACGGATGATGGTTGAATCCAGTATCAGCCATTTGGGAAGCGCCAGCTGGTACAGGCTCCAGCAGACCGCGATGGTCGGGATGATATATTTTTGCCATCCCCTGGGCTGGCGGTTTATTCCCTCTTCTTCTTCTGCGAGCCGTTTGGCAAGTTCCAGGCCTTCTTCCTTTGAATGTGTCGGATCTGGTTTCATTCAACTGTCCTGTCAGGGAAAGAAAAGATGGATGATCAGCCCCGGATAACAGTCTGCCTGCGGCAGGCAGGCGCCTGCCGCAGGCAGGGGAGCTTTCTTACTTCAGGCCGACTTCCTTATAGTACTTGAGGGCGCCGGGATGCAAAGGAGCCGACAAGCCTTCGAGCATGCTCTTTTTGGTGAGCACCTGGTAAGCCGGGTGCAGTTTCTTGAAGCTTTCGAAGTTGTCGAAAACCTCCTTGGTGATGGCGTAAACCACCTTGGCAGGCACCTTGATGGAAGTCACGAAGGTGGCCTTGACGCCGAATGTGGGAACGTCCTTGTCGTTGACGGCCCCGGGATAGAGTTTCACCGGAATGTAGGACTTGGCATAGTAGGGGAACTTGCTTACCAGCTTGTCCACATTGGGAATGGCGATGAAGCTCACTTTACGGGCGCCGGCGGTGGCTTCCTTGAATGCGCCGCTGGGGTGGCCCACGGTGTAGAAGAAAGCATCGATCCGGCCGTCCTGGAGCAGTCCCGGGGCTTCGGCCGCCTTGGCGTTTTCGGCGATGATGTCTTTCTTATAGTCCAGGCCGTTGGCTTCCAGGGCATCGATGGAGTTCTGGCGCTGTCCCGAGCCGGGGTTGCCGATGTTTACCCGGTGTCCTTTGAGATCGGCGAATTTCTTGATGCCGGAATCGACGGCCGCGCACAGGGTCACGGATTCGGGATGAATGCTGAAGACCGCCCGCAGGTCTTTCTGGGGACCTTTGTCTTTCCATTCGGCAAGACCGTTCCAGGCCTGATACTGCCGGTCGGACTGGACGATGCCGAACTCAAGGTCACCGGCCATGACGGCATTGACGTTGAACACCGAGCCGCCGGTCGATTCGACCGTGCAGCGGATACCGTACTGTTTGCGTTTTTTGTTGACTATCTTGGCGATGGCGCCGCCGGTGGGATAGTAGACACCGGTGATTCCGCCGGTTCCTATGGTTACGAATGTGGTTTTGGCCTGAACTTCGGTTGCAGCTGTGCCGTAAAAAACCGCCATCACGAAAACAAGGGTCGTCAGAACATGCAAGAGCTTTTTCATACGTTCCTCCTCTTTGTTGTTTTTAATTTGATTGTTTTGAGCAAACCGCACGCTTCGCATGCAGCTTGAAAACCCGAACTGCCGGAGCCCTGCCGGGCGCCTGTGTCAATAGTTTCCGCCGGGCGGGTCCCAAAAGCCCGCCTTCGAAAGTGTCGCTCTGCTTTCCGTTTGGATTAAGGACTGGTTGTCCCTGGCAGTAAAAGCCTCCTTTCCGATCTGTTTTTAGGGCAAGGCGGTGCAGTGGCAACAACCGCCGGACCTGTCGTCTGTTTCAATATTAATGGGTGCCTTGGAGGGGCTACCATACCGGGCAATGGGGCAGGCGCATTTGAATGAGGTCAGCAACGGGAGGTTGGTTTCACATCCAACGGCAAATCGGAACACAAAGGTATGATATTGGTGCCACCAGAACATATATCTTACCGCACAAACCATTAGGAGTTCTGTTTATAGTCAAATTAAAGAACCTGGCAACCGATGTCAATAGGTGTCTGTCGGCCGGCATGGGCGTCCCTTTGAAATATTTTTTCCAAACGGCAGGCCAATGACCGGCACCATGCCTCCGGAGTGTTGAGGCGGAAACATGCTGAGTCGTATAAATTTAAATATGTTACAGGTAAAAAGACGGGCATTTCGTTCAGGGCCTGCCTGTCGGGCAGCCCATGGAATCCCTTCAGGGCCCGGCCCCGGCTTTCCGCCACGTTCGGAGGCGCGTTTTTAAAGCAATAAGTTCTTGACAATATGCCCAATTTTGTAGACTTTATAAAATTTGTTCCTGTACGGATGATTTTGCAGTCTTCGGATGAGGCTGTCTCGCAAGATTCACAGGCTGTAAGCACGGGTCAGCCTGGGGCAAGGGACCTTATTTTACGCGAGGAGAACCATGCTGACAATAGACCAAGCCGCCAAGCTGCTGGGCATGCCCAAGGCCACGGTCATGCGCTGGGTCCGCCAGGGTAAGCTGCCCACCCGGGAAGTCGAGGGCCAGACCTTTATTCCGCAGGAAGATCTTGTCCGCTGGGCAAGGAAAAGAAACATTTTCCTCCACCGGGAGGTACTGCCGGCAGGCGGCAAACGCAGCTCCAAACCCGAGAGCCTTTCGGTCATAGTCGAACGCGGCGGCATTTTTTTCGGTGTCAAGGGGCGCACCCCGACCGAGGTGCTGAGGCGCTCGGCCCAGCTTATTCCTCTTCCGCCTGAAATCGACAAGAATTTCATCGCCGACCTGCTTATCCAGCGGGAGAAACTGGCCTCCACCGGTATCGGAAAAGGAGTGGCCATTCCCCATCCCCGTTATCCCCTGGAATCGCTGGAAGTGCCGGCCCTGATAACCACCTGTTTTCTGGCCGAGCCTGTCGATTTCAAGGCCATCGACGGCAAGCCGGTTTTCGTCCTCTTCGTCCTGCTCAGCTCGACCACCAAGCTACACCTGCATTATCTTTCCCGCCTCAGTTTTTGCCTGCGTGAGCCCGAGTTCGTCACCATGCTTTCCGAATGCAAAAAACCCGACGATTTGCTGCGGTTGCTGAAAGAAAAGGAAGCTGCGATGGACGATGCCTGATGCCTTGGGCTGTTGCCGCGATTGCCGAAAGGAGTTTGAGCCACAACCGTGCACCGCTATCTTTACAAACTGAACGAGCGTTTTCAGCTTATCTGCATCGCAGTCGTGGTGGGTATCTTCGCAGCCCTGGCTTCGGTGGCCCTTAACCGCGGTCTGGTACAGGTGTCCGAGTGGCTCGGCCATTTCCGCGGCAACTGGTACGCCTTTGTTTTTCCGGCCGTCGGGGCGGCACTGTCTTCCATTTTCCTGCATCATGTGGTCAAGGATTACGGAGGCCACGGGGTCCCGGAGGTGATTTACAGCATTTCCAGGCGCGGCGGCCTGCTGCGCCTGCGTTCCAGTTACTCCCGGCTGGTGGCCTGCCTGCTTACCATCGCCAGCGGCGGATCGGCCGGACCGGAGGCTCCGGTGGTGATCAGCGGGGCCAGTATCGGCTCCAACATCGGCACTTTTTTCCGGCTCAAGGACAGGCAGAGGATAGTAACCGTGGAGTGCGGGGCAGCCGCGGCCATTGCCGCCATCTTCAACGCTCCGGTTACCGGAATCGTCTTTACCCTGGAAGCCATAGCCGGGGAGTGGTCCCCCACGCACCTGATTCCGGTTTCCATCGCCTCGGTGGTGGCCACCGAGGTGAGCCGTATCCTGCAGGGCAATCAGATACCTTTCGAATCCCGCCTGTTCCATATCTCCAACTGGGATATGGCGGCCTGTATCGGCCTGGCGGTGTTGTCGGCCCTGGTATCCATCTCCCTCATGCGGATGTTGCGCCGTTTTTCAGGCCGGTTCAAATCCCTGCCGGGCCTGCCCTGGATGCGGGCCGCCATGGGCGGAACGCTGGTGGGGCTGATGGGACTTGTCCTGCCCCATGTTCTCGGAGAAGGCTACGAGGTCATCAGAACCATCATCGAAGAAGAGTTTTCTTCGGGAATGTTGCTGGCCGGGGTCGTCCTGACAGCCAAGATGGCGGCCACGGCTCTTACCATCGGAAGCGGCGGATCCGGCGGTCTGTTTGCTCCCTGCCTGGTTATAGGCAGCCTTACAGGTCTTTTTTTCCATCAGGTGCTGGATACGGCCATGCCGGCTATCGACTGGGCCGGGCAGAGTTACTTCGGGCTGCTGGGCATGGCCGGGGTGATCAGCGGGGTTCTCCAGGCGCCAATGACGGGAGTCTTTCTGGTGGTGGAGATAACCGGCAGCTACCAGGTGCTGCTGTCGGTTGTCCTGGTGGCGGTGATCAGTGTGACCGTGAGTCAGTTCTTCGAACCGTCGTCTGTTTATCACCAGGAGCTGGTAGCCCGGGGTGAGCTGGTCAAGCCGCGCACAGACCGCCATATCCTGTCGAATCTGAACATGATGGAGGTACTGGAGACCGATTGCCACATAGTAAGGCCGACCATGCGTCTCAAGGAGCTTGTCGACATAGTGCGGCGCTCGCACCGGAATTATTTTCCGGTGGAGGACCCTGAAAGCGGGGATTTCCTGGGCATGGTCCACCTGGACGATATCCGTTCCTACCTGTTCGATCCCTACCTCCAGGACACCGTTCTGGTGGAGCAGGTCATGGAAAGCAACGTCGAGACGGTTTCCCTTGACGACGACCTGGAGCGTGTGTTTGAAATCTTTGACCGGACCGGTGCCTGGAGTTTGCCTGTGGTTCAGGATGGTAAATTTCTGGGGCTGATCTCCAAAGCGACCATTCTCGATCATTACCGGAAAGAGTTGCTGGTCAACGAAGAATCCTGAACTGTGGAGGTCTGTCATGAAAAAACAATTACTGCACGTTTTCCGCAACACTCCCTTCGGCCGGGAAGTCCTGATGCAGTCGGTGTATTTTTGCCGTAAAACCGACACCCTCCTGCGTGTTTACATACCGCGCTATCGCCAGTTCCTGATGTACTTCCAGTACGAGATCGCCACCATCGACCTGGACAAGTCCTTCCTGCGCGATCCGGATACGGCCCGGGAGCATGCCGAGCAGATCATCCTTGCCGGCGGGCTGAAACCCAGTTTCATCACCCCCAAGCGGCACACGGCCTCCACCCTGCCCGACGTGCCGGTCGATTTCGATTACATGACCTGTCCCCGCAGCATCAGCGATCTTTCAACCAAGATCAGTCTGGGGCATCTGGGGCCGAAAGTCAGGGTCATAATCCGCAATGCCCATTTTCCGGTGCTCATTCCCACACCGGTCTACAAGGAATGGAAAAGTGTCACCGTTTTTTTCGGCGGATCCCACAACGCCCGCAAGGCCATGAAGGTGGGCGCGGAACTTGCCGCGATTACAGGCCTGCCCATGTATGTCTTCACCCAGGCCGAGGACCGTCCCAGGCAGTATTACGAGCATAGTTTGCTGGAAGGGGGATTCGGGGACCTGTTGGAAGAGCGGCGGTTTGAATGGCTCTTTTTTGAAAAGGGCGATTTCAAGATAAATCTCTACCATGTGCCCCACGACAGCCTGGTGGTGGTGGGGGCATACGGTCATGGGGTGATCAAGGAAGTCCTGTTTGGAAGTGTCCTGGAAGAGATCCAGACCGTGCTGCCAAACAACATGGTAATCGTGGGGCCGGAAGTGCAGATTTGAGAATCGTTTTTTACCCTGAAGCGGCCGAACAATGGCAACCATGCAGCCTCCGGTTTCGGTAATCATACCGACCTTCAATCGCGCCTGGTGTTTGAAAGAAGCCGTCGATTCAGTCCTGGCTCAGGACTACCCCGCCATGGAGATCATCGTGGTCGACGATGGATCCACCGACGACACACCGGCGATACTGAAATCCTACGGCAGCGCCCTCAGGGTGATCCGCCAGCCGAATTCAGGGGTGAGCGCGGCCCGTAACACGGGCATCCGGGCCGCCCGGGGGCGGTGGATCGCCCTGCTCGATTCGGACGATATCTGGTTGCCCGCCAAACTGGCGGTCCAGATGCGATACCTGCAGGCAAGGCCCCGTCTGAGGATATGCCAGACAGAGGAGATCTGGATACGCAACGACAGGCGGGTCAACCCGGCCGCAAAGCATGCCAAGGCAGAAGGGATGATCTTTGAAAAGTGCCTTCCCCTGTGTCTGGTGAGCCCCTCTGCGGTGGTCATCCACGCCGGCCTGCTGAAGGAGGTCGGCCTGTTCGATGAAGACCTTCCGGCCTGTGAGGATTACGACATGTGGCTGCGGATAAGCTGCCGCCATCCGATCGGGCTGGTGCCCGAGCCTCTGACAGTCAAGCGCGGGGGACACCCGGACCAGCTGTCGCGCAGTCCGGCCCTGGATCGCTATCGCATCCGGGCTCTGGAGAAGATAATAACTTCAGGACTTCTTTCACCGGCCCAAAGGCAGGCGGCTGTCGCCATGCTGAAGGTCAAATGCGGGATCTACGCCGGCGGCTGCCGGAAGCGGGGCCGGCTGCAGGAGGCCCGCAGGTATGAAGATTTGGTTGCCGGCCTCGGATGACAGCCTGTTCATACCATCTGCTCCAGTTCCTGGAGCTTGCGGCGCAGGCGTTTGACCGAAACCGGCCCGGCAGTCTTTATCTCCTGGGCAAAGACTGAAATCTTGAATTCTTCCAGCAGCCAGTAAAACTCTTCCACCCCTTTGCGCTTGGCCTGCGAGCTTTCCCTTCCCAGCGAGGCCGCCTGTTGCTGGAGCAGGCGGCTGAATTCCTCCACCTGCCGTTTCTTGTTCCGGTCTTTTTCAGGATCGAGCAAGGCCCTCCGGATCCTTACGGCAATGGCTTCCAGGTAGGCCGGCAGCCTGGCCAGCCGCTCATCGCCATAGAGGCTGACAAAGTTTGGCGGAACCAGCTGTTCAAGGTGCCCGGTGACCTCGGACCGGAAGGCTTCCAAAGGCCCCCCGGCGGGGACCGATTCGATCCGGCGGCGGCAGTCCAGGTATTTTTCCAAGACAGCCGTAACCAGTTTTACTTTTTCGAAGGCCAGCGCCGGCAGAGGGATGCTTTTCAGTTTTTTGACGTGGTTTTCAAAGCCGGCCCGGGTCCGCAGATCTGCTTTGAGATGTTCGGCGACTATTTGGGAGTGGATTTTTTCTTCCAAAGCCCCGGCGCCTCCCAGCCAGGCGGCGGCCGGTCTGACCCTGTCCGGCAGCCAGATGTTTTTGCGCAGCTGTTTCAGGTCGGCGGCAAGCTCCCGGGCCAGCAGCGCCTGTACTGCCCGCAGGTGGGCGGCGCGGGCTTTGTCCCTGTCGGCAAAAGCTGCCAGATACACGCCTTGCGGGGTGTCTTCAAGGCCCACGAATGCCGGCCGGCCGGCAAGGGTGACCGTCTCGGGCAGGTCAGCAAACTGCCAGCGCCTGAAAGGCCCCTGCCTGAAGCTGCGGCAGGCCCGGCCGAAGGCGCTGTTTGCGCACTTTTCTTCAAGGCCGTGGTTGTGAAGGATCGCGGGATCACGGCCGGCCTTGACCACCCGGCCCTGCTTGTCGGTTATGGCGATTCTCATGCGGAGGTGTTTTTCCAGGCCGTTGGTGTCGAAGGCCGCGGCCGGAATCCTGAGGCCGAACCTGGAGGCGATGAACCGGCTCAGGGCTGCCGCCAGGGGCTCGTCGGCCGGTTCGAGCTGTTCGCATATCAGGGCGGCGGTCTCTGACAGGGGGACAAGCTGCTTGCGGTAGGCCTTGGGGAGGGATTTGAGCAGGGCCGTGATCTTTTCCCGCAGCAGGCCGGGCACCAGCCACTGGAGGCGGCAGGCAGAAACCCTGTCGGCCTCGGAGGCGGGCACGTACACGGTCACTCCGTCGTCTTGGGCGGCCGGATCGAAGCGGTAGCTGCATCGCAGTCTGCGGCCTCCGGTGTCGATGGCATCCGGAAAGCGTTTCACCGTGGCTGCCTCGGGCCGCAGGCGCCACACCTGATCCGGTTCGAGGCACAGAAAGTCATCGCCGCCCCGGCGTCGGATCAGGCTCTTTAGCTGTCGCAGGTCATATATTCCGGGCAGTCTTTGCCGGTAGAACTCTTCCAGCTCGTCCCGGCCGACCATCAGGTCCCGGCGGCGCAGCTTGTCTTCCATCCGGCTGACTTTTTTCAGCAGCTTCTGATTGTGGGCCATGAAGGGCAGGGGCCTGGTCAGGTCACCTTCGATCAGACAGCTGCGGATAAAGATCCGGCCGGCGGCCTCCGGGTCGATGGGCCCGTACCGGACCTTGCGGCGGTCGATGATCAGGCCAAAGAGTGATACCTGCTTTGTGGCCATCACGCTGCCCTGTTTGCGCTCCCAGTGGGGATCGAGGCAGGTGTAACGGCAGAGCTTCTTTGCCAGGGGTTCGATCCAGGCCGGGTCTATATTGGCCACCTGGCGGGCGAAAAGCCTGGTGGTGGCGACCATTTCGGCGGCCACTATCCAATTGCCGGCGCCGGAAAAAAGACCGGAGCCGGGGAAGATCATCACCTGGCGGCCGCCGGCAGCCTGGTAGACATGACCATCTGTCCGGGTGGCTATGTTGGCCAGGAATCCGGAAAGAATACTCTTGTGAATCGCCTGGTAGCGGGCATCGAAACGCGGGCCGTCCTTTTCGGCGGGCCTGGACGGGGCCGCGATGCCGTGCTCTTCAAGTATGGAGCCGATCTGAAAGTGGATGTCGCGCCATTCCCGCATCCTGCGAAAGGAGAGAAAGTTTTTCCGGCAAAACAGTTTTACCTGCCGCCAGCCGGTTCTGTTGGCAACCACCCGGTGGTAGCTGTTCCAGATGTTCAGCAGGCAGTTGAAATCCGAGTCGGAATCGGCAAAGCGGGCGTGGGCCCGGTCGGCCTCGGCCTGGTTGTCGGCCGGCCTCAGCCGGGGGTCCTGAATGCTCAGGGCGGCGGCGATGATCTTTACCTGCTCGAGGCATCCGCGCCGGCCGGCTTCCAGCAGAATTCTCGACAGGCGGGGGTCCAGCGGCAGCCTGGCCATCATCCGGCCCCGGGACGTGAGCCGGTAACCGGCCCTTGAAGCGGGGGCAACTTCGATGGCGCCCAGTTCCACCAGGAGCCGGAAGCCGTCCTGGATGCTGCCGGGATTCGGCTGGTCGATGAAAGGAAAGGCGTCGATCCGGCCCAGGCCCAGCGACAGCATGCGCAGGATTACTTCCGCCAGGTTGGCCCGCAGGATTTCGGGTTTGGTAAAGCGCGGGCGCGCGAGGTAATCCTGCTCCGAGAAAAGCCGGATGCACACCCCGTCGGCGGTGCGGCCGCAGCGTCCCTGGCGCTGGTCGGCGCTGCTGCGGGAAATGGGTGTAACCGGCAAGGTGGTGGTGCGGGTCCGGTGACTGTAATGGGATATGCGGGCCAGGCCCGTATCGATGACATACCTGATACCGGGGATGGTAAGGGAGGTTTCTGCCACGTTGGTGGCCACGATGATCTTGCGGCCCGGTGATGGAAGAAATACCTTCTTCTGGTCTGCGGGGGTCAGGCGGGCGAACAGGGGCAGCACCATGGTGCCGGGCCACTTGCGGGAAGCAAGCAGGGCGCAGGTGTCGCGGATGTCCTGCTCGGTGGGCATGAAGATCAGGACATGGCCGCCGGGGCTTTGGCGCTGCAGTTCGGCCATTGCTTCCACGGCCATTTCGATATGGGTGATTTCGCCGTCGGTGCGGAAGGTTTCAGGCGGCCGGTAGACGGTTTTGACCGGATAGAGGCGTCCCGGAATCTCGATTATGGGAGCCTGTTGAAAGGCCCGGGAAAATTTCTCGGTGTCAATGGTGGCCGAGGTGATGACAAGTTTCAGGTCTTTCCTTTTGTCCACCAGGCGGCGCAGGATGCCGAGGACAAAGTCGATATTAAGGCTCCGCTCGTGGGCTTCGTCCACGATTATGGTATCGTACCGGTTCAGCCAGCGGTCCTGCTGCACTTCGGCCAGAAGGGTGCCGTCGGTCATTATCTTGATATAGGTTTCTTTGCCCAGCGCCCGGCTGAAGCGGACCTTGTAGCCGACGGCCTCTCCGCATCTTTGCCCCAGCTCCCGGGCGATGCGCTGGGCCACGGTTATGGCGGCTATCCGGCGGGGCTGGGTGCAGCCGATCATCCCCTTGACTCCCAGGCCGGCTTCCAGGCAGTACTGGGGGATCTGGGTGGTCTTGCCGGAGCCGGTCCGGCCGGCCACTATGATCACCCTGTGTTCGGCAAGGGCGGAAATGATCTCCTGCCTGACCTTGGTTATCGGCAGATCCGGATTGGGCGAGGGGCAAGGCCGGTTCTGGTGCCGCAGCCGGCGCCTGGCGGCCGAGGCCCGGGCGGACCGATGGAGTTTTGCCAGCCCGGCAGCGTCTGCTTTGCCTTTTTCAAGCCTTGCCAGGGCCCGCAGCACCGCCCGGCGGTCGGAGATCATCATTTCCGGCAGCAAGGCTTTTATCCGGGCTATTTCCTTGCGTTTTGACGTCTTCATGGCCGGCAATATAGGCTCTATCAGCGGTAAATATCAAGCCGGCAGGCAACCAAAAGCCAAAGGCGGCGGTTGGTGGCTGTCATCCCGTATTTTGCAGCCGGGGCTCTGGTGGAAAGGCGATTGGGGAAAGTAAAGTTTGTTCCCGGAACCGGTCTTTGTCCAATAAAAACAGTAAAGGCATCCGGCTGTGACCGGATGCCTCTTTTTAAATTTCACCGGTCAGGCCGGTGTCAGATGCGGCGAACGTTTTTTGCTTCTGGGCCGCGGTCGCTTTCTTCGATTTCGAAGGTTACCCGTTCGCCTTCGTTAAGGGTCTTGTATCCTTCCATCTCAATAGAAGAAAAGTGGACAAAGATGTCGCGGCCGTCTTCTTCGTTTATAAAACCATACCCCTTGCGATTGTTGAACCATTTAACCGTACCATTTGCCAAGACGCAATCCTCCTTTTGTGAATCGGTTACCTCAATTATCCCCCCATCCTCGGACAATATGCCGGCAACCTTTATTGCGGCCTTGAGCCGCACTACCACACCCATTGCCATAATATTGTCCACCCACCAGAATAAGCCATGGCGTCATGGCCGGTCAAGTGAAAATAATGCATGCTACTTCTACGAAAAACAAGGACGGGCTAGATGCGGGATGACGTTTCTGAAGAGGGCGGCAGTGGCCGGCGTGTTTTTGTAGGTATTATTGCCTGGCAGTCAAGATGCCGGCTGCTTGTTTTCAGCCTGTTTACGGATCTGCTCCAGGAAAGACTGCACCGCTTTTCGGGCTTTTTGGCGGTAAAGATAACGTTTGATCAGAGGGCGGGCCTTTTTGAATGACAGGAAACCGGCCGGTCTGACGTCGATGACCTGAATCAGATGATAGCCGTAACGGGACTCTACGATGGTGCTGAGCTGTCCCGGCGCCAGGGAAAAGGCGGCCGCGGCAAATTCCGGGATAACCTCGTCGCGGGTGAAATACCCCAGGTCTCCTCCCCGGCTTTTGCTGGGGCAATCAGAGTACCTGATGGCCAGGGCGGCAAAATTTGCCCCTTCGAGCAGTCGCTGCTGGATCCGGCTCAATTTTTCATAGGCGGCCGGTTTTATCTCCTCATTTGCCCGGGCAGACGATTTCACCATTATATGGCGGGCCCTTACCATCTGCCCGGTCTGAAAGCCGTCGGGCCGGCTTTTGTAGAAGGCCGCTATTTCCTTTTCTCTGACCCGTACGTCCCGCAGCACGACCTTTTTCAGCAACCGTTCTATGCGCAGCCCTTCTTCGATCCGGCGACGGGCGATACGGCGGTCCAGACCGGCGAAAAGTCCGGCGGGATCTTCTTTTTGCAGGCGCCGGAAATCATTCCAGGCCTTTCTTACCAGGGCCGGCTTTACCTTGATTCTGCGCCGCAAAGCTTCTTTGAGAAGCAGCAGGCGGTCGCTCAGAATTGCCGCCAACTCCTTCCGGCTTGGAAGTGGGGGTTGAGTGTCTGCCCTTATCAGGTTGCGTCTGGCGGCATCGGCCCTCAAGAAGGCGATTTCCTGCCGGATCATGGTATCGGTGACGGTGATATCATTCAGGGTTGCTCCCGGCGCGCGGTCGACCCAGCCGAAGACGATGAAGAAGGCAAGGGCGGCCAGCAAACCCGCCAGACGGGTAACTGGTCCAGCCACCTGCGGTTGTTCCGCTTTTTTCATTTCAGGCATTGTCCCCCTTGGTTAAACCATCATTCCGAAGCGATGGCGCTTAAAAACCGACGTTCTGGTTGATCAGAACCACCGCCGTCTCAGTCATGCTTGGCCGGCGGTGCAAGATAGTGGTGATCCGGCAAATCCGCTGGGGTGAATTGCAATCGACACAGATTCCCGTTTCCGCGCAGGGGGTCTGCATGTTGAGGCTTTTTGCCCGCATGGGCGCGGCCACTTCTTTTACCCTCCGCAGGGCAGAGTGCAGGTCGGGTGCAAGCTTGTTGGTGCCGGCCACGATTATGACCCTGCGGGGGCCGAAGCTCATGGCGCTGGTGCGGTTGCCGACCCCGTCCACGTTGATGATCTCTCCGCTCAGGGAGATGGCGTTGGCGCTGCAGAAAAAACAGTCACAGCGGCCCTGAGCCAGGCGGACTTCAAGTTCCTGCCGGTCCGAAAGTCCGGGTTCCCAGTGGTCGAAAATGGTCTTTCCGTTTTGGCGTAAAAGCTCGATTATCCCCAGGGCGCGGGTGGTGGCCGAACCGGCAAAACCGAAACTTTCGAATTCGGCGGCAAGGCCGGCCACAAGCTCGCGGGCCTGGTCCAGGGTCTGTACCCAGTGGGCGTCGAAACCGTTCTTTTTCAGGGCCTCCACGCATCTGGCAGCCATCTTGGCTTTCAGCCAGCGGTCGTAGTCTTCCATCGTGTCTTTCTCCTGGGTCATGAAGCTGTTGTGAAAAATCCGGGGCGGACCGGATGCAGTCACCCGCAAGTTCTTAATAGCGTAATAAGGCGGGGTATGTCAAAAGCCCGCTTGACCGCTGACCCCGGTCTCAGTGTATACCCAGGCGGCAGGGCAGGCAGTCGGTTATCAGATTGCGCAGCTTCTGGCGCAGGACCCTGTAAGAAAAGTGGCGCTTGCCCAGTTCGTAGTTGTGGTCCACCATTTTTTGCTTGTAGTCGGGGTCGCGCAGGACTTTCTTCGCCAGCCGGATGGCTTTCTGGGTCACGTAACCGTCGATTTCGATCACCGCGAAACCTTTGGGCCGGATATCGGTGGTGTAAATGGAGTAATTGTTGATCACCACCGGTTTGCGGAAGTAGATGGCCTCCAGGAAGGCGTTTCCGAAACCCTCGAAGTTGGAAGGGTAGGTGACCAGGTCGGCATGGGGATAAATGTCGTTCAGGGTATATATCTTGCGGCCGTCGGGCGTGGTCCCCCGGCGGTCGCTGATGATATCCGAGACAAACAACGTGTCCACGTTCATAAGGCGGGAATACTCCCATATCCGCCGCTCGTAGTCATGGCCTTCGTCGCCGGAGGCATGGGAGATCACCAGCTTTGCCTTGGCTCCCAGGCGGCAGACAAACTCGATGGCATGTTCTATCCCCTTGCGCTTTACCACACGGGTTGGCTGCAGAATCAGCAGTTCGTACTTTTTCAGTCCCAGGGCTTCCCGGACGTCCGACGCGTATTCATCCACCGGGGGAGGAGGATTTTCGAAGTCCATGACATTGGGTATTATGGTGGAAGATATGCCCGTGCGCAGGCTCAGCTGATTGTCACCGGAGGAGTTGATCACCACGTGCCTGATGGACGGCAGGTGGGGCGGAAAAGACATGTTGAGATAGTCCCAGCAGGCATTGACCATGAAATGCTGTCTTTCCCAGAAAAAGTCGTGATGATGGGCGATGGTGTTCATCCCGGTTTCCATGATCAGTTCGGTCAGGGCTATTCCCAGGGGCAGGTTGAGGGGGATGGTCAGGGAGTTTTCGGGAACCAGCAGGTCGATATCGAATTTTTTGATGAACTGATAAAGCCGCCTTTTGAGATAATGGGACAGGTTGTGGATTTCGCGTGTCGTTGTCCGTTTGCGCTTGGTTACCCCGAAACACTGGTTGTAGATTTTTTTGATGTCAGGATGCTGGAAATGGGCTTCTGGAACCTGGAATGAGCGTTGCGGATCCCGGTCTACATCGCCTCCGAAATAATAGCACACCAGCCCCTCTTTTTCGAAAACCTGGGCCCACTTCTCGGTTTCCAGGCTTACTCCGTCGGTTCCGGCAAAGCGGGTGGACACAAAACCGATCCGGTGTTCGCGGTTGCAATATTCACAAAAAGCCATGGAGCCCCTTTCCGTTTGGTTGGTTCGTGAAACCAGTCCTCCAAGAATTGTATCGGGCAAAAGCACCCGTACTTTAGCATCAAGGCTTGCCCGGTAGGCGGCCTGGCGCGTTGTTTTTTTTTGACACGCGTCCTGCCCCCGGGCTTCAGTTTAAACGTTTCCGCAACCAGGGACAATCAAAGCCATCCCTTTGGGTGATTTTGCTTTCAGGAGAGCAGGTAAAATCCCAGGGCGGGATCCTCGGCCTCATGGGGGCTGAAGGCTGTTCCCACCATGTTTTTGTTGATGTTGCGAATAATGACCTTTTTGCGTATCGGAGTCCTTCTCTTGTCGTCGAGCTGGAATTCGACCTTCAGGATATCGCCGACCCTGAAATCGCGGGCCTCGTTGAGCTTGAGTTTGAGCCCGTTGCTGGAGATATCCAGCACCGTCATAAGGCCCTTGTCCATTTCTCCCTTTTGGCCGTAATACACGAACGAACCGGGCAGGTTCGTCTTTTTGCGGTACTGCTTGCGTTTTTCCAGGATGACCTCGAACCGCTCGCCGCAGGAGCAGACGCACTTGACGCGGACGCGTTTTGTCAGGTAGGCGTACTGGGAGACATCGGCGGTGGTGGTGTTGCCGCATTTGGGACAGATGAAGGTGGCGGTATCATCCCGGGTGATGAACACCCTGTCTGTCATGAATCCCTCCCTCGATTTTGGGGTTGACAGGATATTTCTTTCGGCATGGCCGGTGCCCTGCTTATAATCCGGGTTATCTTGGGCTGGTAGCGTGTATCTTTTTCCATTTTTTTGGCTATCAGTTTCACCAGGAAAAAGCTGGTCACGAACGCTGCCCCAGCGCCCAGGGCGGCTATGGCCGATTCATGGCCGGCAGAATTGGCCAAGGCCCACCGGTTGCCTGCCAGGCCGCCGATCAGCATACAGATGATGGGGAAAAGATAAGTCAGGAAAGTCACTTTGAGCAGCGGGCCGGTGGCCACCTGGATACAGACCCGGTCTCCGGGAGCGGCTCCGGCAAGGTTGACGGCGGCAACTTCCATCTCCTGGCTGTTGCGGTCGACGTTGCAGCTATGGCGTGCCGCGCACGATTCACAGGCACCGGACCTGACGGTTTTCACAAGGGCCAGGCCGGGTGCGCCGTCCTTTTGCGCTATGACTATGCCCTCTTCAATGGCCATCAGTCACCACCGTTATGCGTTGATGGGTATCAGCCGGCTGCCGCTGACTCGACATCGTCCGCATCGGCCCGGCGGGCGGTGCGACGGTAGCATATCAGGCCGCACTGCAGGCAGCGATCGGCCTCTGCCCGGGCCGTTTTTTCGTCGTAGCCCAGTTCGAGTTCCCTGCCGCTGGTGTAAACAGCCTCGGGATCGAGCGGCATGATATTTCTGGCTACCGGCAGAACGTCCTCCACATGGTAGACGTCCTGGACGTAGGAATCTGCTTTGAGAACATTGTCCGCCGGCCGTTGATCTATGCCGTATAAGGCCTTGTGGGCCGCCGCCGCCGCCCGCCGGCCGGCGGCGATTGCCTTGATGGCGGCGCTGAAGTCGGTGAAAACCCCGCCCGGGGCGAGCAGATCGTTTTGCCAGGTGCCCCCGTTGGGCCGATAGGGGGCAAAGGCTTCCCACGCATTATCCTGACCGCTGTCAGTCTCACCGTTGCCTGCCGCTTCATCATTTTTGACCGTGGCCGGCAGGACGATCAGTTCCGGTATTCTGCCCGATGCCAGGATGAGGGTCGAAGTCTCGATGCGGGTGGTTCGGCATTGCCCAAGTTTATGACAGTCGATGGCCACGAGCTTGTCGCCCTTGCCGTAAAGGCGGTTGACGGCCGCGTTTTCAATCACCTCGATCCTGTCATCCAGGCCGTCGGGACCCGGAGCGCCCCAGGTGACTATGGTTACGCGGCCGGCCCCCCTGGCCAGGCATTGCCGTGCGGCGTCGGCCAGTTTGGCCCCGTCACCGGCAATTACCACGTGGCCCCGGAGGCTGTTTTCGGAAGTATCGCGCAGCACGTCCACAAGCAGCCGGCAGCCGATTATTTCAGGCTCGGGCTCTGCGCCGCTGCGGGCCAGCCTGCTGTCCCAGCCGCCGGTTGCCAGCATGATGATCTCGAATCCCGCGTCCATGAGCCGGGAAATACTCAGGTTGCGGCCCAGGGCTTTTTCGGTCTTGGCTTCGATGCCCATATCCAGGACCCCCCGGATATCCCAGTCCAGGATTTCGTCAGGCAGGCGGTATTTGGCAATGGCCGTACGCAGCAGGCCTCCCAGCTGCCTGCCGGCTTCGAAGACGGTGATGGAATGGCCCAGACGGGCACTGAAAAAAGCCGCCGACAGGCCTTCGATCCCTCCGCCGATGACCGCCATCCGGTGTCCGGTTTCAGGAGCCCGGTAGGGCTGGATCCGCTTGCCGGTCTGTTTTTCGTAATCGGCGGCAAAACGTTTCAGGAAGTTGATGGCCACAGGCTCGTCAACCAGCTGGCGGCGGCAGGCATCTTCGCAGGGCCGGGGGCAGATGCGGCCGATCACGGTGGGAAACGGGTTCCTTTCCTTGATTGTCTGGACGGCGGCAAGGTAGTCGCCGGCCGCTATCTTGTCGATATAGGCGGATATGTCTATTGCTGCCGGACAGGCCCGCTGGCAGGGGGTGGTACAGTCTTCAGTCGTGTATTCTTTCAGGATTCTCCTGGTCACCGATGAGAGGGTGATGATGTTTTTGGGGCAGATCCTTTCGCATGTGCCGCAACCGGTGCATTTTTCTTCGTCCACCACCGGCAGGCCGGCCGGGCCCATGGTGATGGCGTTGAAAGGACAGGCCCGGGCGCAGGTGCCCAGCCCGAGACAGCCTATGGTGCAGACCTTCATGCCGCCGTTGAGGGCCGCCGCCGCCCGGCAGTCTTCGACACCGTCGTAGAGAAACTTGGTTTCGGCGTCCCGGACTCCGTAAGTGCAGCCGGGCCGGGCGATGTCCGGTTCGCGGGCCTCGATGCTGACGCCCAGGATGGCGGCAATGGCTTCGGCCACCTCGGGACCGGCGGCAACGCAGGAGTTGGGTGCCGATTTGCCGGCCACGATGGCCTCGGCGTTGGCCGAGCAACCCGGATACCCGCAGCCTCCGCAGTTGGCTCCCGGCAAAGCATCGTCGATTGCCTCGATCTTGGGATCGACGTAGACATAAAATACCTTGGAGGCTATGGCCAGCCCAAGCCCCACGATCAATCCCAGCCCTCCCATGATGAAAACCGCTGTATACATGGCCTTGCTCCCCTGTGCCTGAAGGTTGTCCCCCTAACCGCGTCAATATGACTGCAAACTGAAAAGGAGTAAACCACCTCCCCCGCGGGAGGTGACTTCAACTGGTTCCGGGTTGCGGAAACATTTACAACCGGAGTCCGATAAGGCTCCGAGACTTCGGGACAGTACCGCGTCCGGACCGGGCGGTTTTGCCCGCAACGATGAAAGTCCCCCTTTTTTGTACGGGGGCGGCAGTTCGAAAATCTGTCGCTACCGCGCCGGCGTTACTGGATGGCGCCGAAACGGCATTTCTCATAACAGGTCAGGCACTTGATGCATTTGTCCTTGTCTATGCGGGCCACCTGTTTCTTTTCCCACTGAATGGCATCGGCCGGGCAGTTCTTGGCGCACAGGCCGCACTTGGCGCAAAGCTCGGGATCTATTTCGAATTTCAGCAATGCCACGCACCGCTTGGCCGGGCATCTTTTCTCGTAGATATGCGCTTCGAATTCGTCCCGGAAATAACGAAGGGTCGACAGCACCGGATTGGGGCTGGTCTGGCCCAGGCCGCACAGGGAAGATGAACGGATTACCTGGGAAAGCTCTTCCAGAGCCTCGATATCGCCCTTTTCTCCCTTGCCTTCACAAATTTTGACCAGGATTTCGAGCAGTCTTCTGGTGCCCTCCCTGCAGGGGGTGCACTTGCCGCAGGATTCGTCCTGGATGAACTCCATGAAAAAGCGGGCCATGTCGACCATGCAGGTCTTTTCGTCCATGACGATGACGCCGCCCGAGCCCATGATGGCGCCCACCTTGGCGATGGCCTCGTAGTCCACCGGAGTGTCGAGATAGCGTTCCGGAACACATCCTCCCGATGGCCCTCCCAGTTGAACGGCCTTGAACTTGCGTTTTTTGGGGATTCCGCCTCCGATGTCGAAGATCAGGGTGCGCAAAGTCGTGCCCATGGGGACTTCCACCAGGCCGATATTGTTGACATCCCCGGAAAGGGCGAAGACCTTGGTTCCCTTGCTGGTCTCTGTCCCCACCGAGGCGTACCAGGCCCCGCCGTTGACGATGATCTGGGGAATGTTGGCCAGGGTCTCGACGTTGTTCAGAACGGTCGGTTTTTCCCACAGGCCTTTTTGAGCCGGGAAAGGCGGCCGCGGGCGGGGCATTCCGCGTTTGCCCTCGATCGAGCGCATGAGGGCCGTTTCCTCGCCGCAGACGAAGGCCCCGGCACCCTGGTATATGGATATGTCGAAACAAAAGCCGGAACCCAGGATGTCCTCGCCCAGCAGGCCTTTTTCACGTGCCTGGGAAATGGCGATCTCCAGGCGTTTGATTGCCAGGGGGTATTCGGTACGGGCGTAGATTATGCCTTCGGAAGCGCCTATGGCCCGGGCGGCGATCAGCATGCCCTCCAGCACTGCGTGGGGATCGGCTTCCAGAATGCTGCGGTCCATGAAAGCTCCCGGGTCGCCCTCGTCGGCGTTGCACAGAACGTACTTTTCCTTGCCCGGGCTCTTGCTGGCAAAATCCCACTTGATACCGGTGGGAAAACCGGCTCCGCCGCGTCCCCGGAGGCCCGAGGTTTTCACTTCCTCGATGATTTGCGCCGGGGTCATCTCCAGCAGGGCTTTGGCCGCACCCTGGTAGCCGTCGCGGGCGATATAGTCCTCCAGCGATTCCGGGTCGATCAGGCCCTTGTTGCGCAGGGCGCGCGGCATCTGATTGGCGAAAAACGGAATGTCTGTTTGAACCGCTATGCGCTTTTTGGTTTGAGGGTCTTTGTACAGGAGGCGTTCGACCGGTTTGCCGCCGATGATATGGCTTTCGATGAGCTCGTCGATATCGTCGACCGAAAGCTTCTGGTAAAAAATGTCGCCGGGCTGAACCACCATGATGGGTCCCATGGCGCAAAATCCGTTGCAGCCGGTCTCTATCACCTGAACTTTTTCTTCCAGTTCCCTGTCCGCCAGGGCTTTGGCCAGGGCGTCCTTGACGCTGATGCTGCCGGTGGCATGACAGCCGGTACCCCCGCATATCAGGAGGTAGGTTTTGTCGCCGAATTCCATCCGCGGGGTACGCTTGGCCTTAATGGTTTTCAAATCATCGACGGTTAGCTTGGGCATAGGCCATTCCTCCAGGATTTACCAGGACCCGTCCAGTCCCCTGATTCCGTTCATGTAGAGCCTCCCGCAGGAGACAAACAGTGAATAATCGGTCAGCAGTAAAGGCAGGTTGTAAGAGCGTGCCAGTTCTACCACTTCGGCCGACGGTTTTTTGCCTCGGACTATGATTACCGCACTTACGCCAACTATCTTGGCCGTTTGGATCACGTGTTCGGTGGTTACTCCGGTCAGCAGGGCGCATCCCTTGGCGGCGGCGGCCAGAACATCGTCCATCAGGTCTGAGGCTCCGCCGCCCACGATGATGGTATCCAGCTGGTCTTCGCCGACCAGTACCCTGGCTTTCAGGATGTCCTTTATTTCCGATATCTTCATTGCCTTGCCGGGAAAAGGTGCAACCCGGGTCGAACCTTCCGGGTCTTGGTTGATTGTTTATAAACTATAAGAGCTTGCTTTCAGCAAGCCGCACACTTTGCATGTGATGTAAACCCGAACCGCCCCCGCATTGCACCGTCCGGGCCGATTAAAGCCCCACTTGTTCGGGGGGCGGCAGATTACTCATAGCGTTCCAGGATGTCTATGACCTTGTCGGCGCTCACTCCTCCGTGAGTGTCCTGGTCCACAACCATTACCGGAGCCAGTCCGCAGGCCCCCAGGCACCTTACCGCTTCAAGCGAAAAACGCCTGTCTTCGGACGTGTCGCCCTCTTTTACGCCGTAACTGGCTTCAATACGTGACAGGACCTCTTTGATGCCCTTGACGTAGCAGGCGGTACCCAGGCACAGCCTGATGGTATGCCGGCCCTTGGGTTTTAGAGAAAAGAGGGCATAAAAGGAAGCGATTCCGTACACTTCGCTGGGAGCCAGATTCATCCTCCTGCCGATATAATCCAGCAGTTCCACCGGCAGGTAACCAACTACCTGCTGGCATTCGCGCAGGACCGTGATTATCGAACCGGGTTTGTTTTGGTTGTCTTGCAGGATCTTTTCGATGGAAGACCACATTTCGTCGGTGATATCCGGATGCTGAAAAGGAATCGATAGGTTCATGGACAAGCTCCGTTGAAAGGCGATTATATCTGATAATCAGCATTTTGCATCGCCGGTCACAATTTCACAAACCGTTGAAAAAGTCAATGGTGGCCTGCAGGCAGGAAGGAGGGATGGGGAGGGTTGCCGAAGTGTCAATCACCCACAAGGTCGCGCAGGGCGGCCAGAAGCTTTTCGCGGTCCACGGGCTTGGAAAAGGTATAACGGGCGCCCAGCTTTTCAGCCATGAAAAGGTAATTCTCAGGCCGGTTGCGGCCTCCGCCGGATATGGCGATCACCTTTACGCCGGCATCTATTTTTTTCATCCGGCATATGGTTTCGATACCCTCGGTTTCGGGCATTATCAGGTCGGTTATGACGGCGTCGAAAGCCTGGCTGCCGAACAGGTCCAGTCCGATGCTGCCGTTGTCGGCCGTTTCCACATGGTAACCGGCTTTTTCGACTGTTTGCCGCAACATGGCCTGAACGAATCTGTCGTCTTCTATGATCAGGATCTTTTTCACGATTTGCCTCCCGTACGTTGGGCGGTGGCTCTCAGACGGGCCATCAGCCTTCCTGATGATTTCCGGACCGCGGCCATGGATTTTATGAGGTCCCGGCGCTTGTCGGCCAGGGCTCTTTTGCCGCGCACCGGATCTATGAGCCAGGTGACGTATATTGTTTGAATTTCGGTCAGGACAGCCTCGAGTCCGGCAGCCGTCCTGGACCGGGTTTCGGCTATCAGCTTCAGCTGCCGGTCGATCAGCTCCTTCTGCCGGGGGAATTTTTTGGCGAGTTTTTCCAGACGCTTGGTTTCACTGTCCATAAGGGCGATATCATCATCCAGCGAGATTATGAGGGCGTGAGCCTTGGGCAAGAAGCGGTAGACGAACTGCATCACTTCCGGTTTCACCTTGGCGGTGGCCAGCCCGAGGCGGGGCTCGGTCCGAAAGTATTTCCCGTAGGCCCAGTATGCTCCGCCGCCCAGGCCCGCAAAGACCAGGATCACGATCACCAGCAGCACCATGATTCCGCCGTCTTTGTTTCCTATAAAGCTGCGCATCGGCAACCTGGTCTCCCGCTGTAAGTCTTTAGGTTCGAGCAAGCCGGCATCAGGGCAGGCGGACGTGGTCGATAAAAACGTATTCACTTCTTGCTATCGGCAGGTTCGGCTCAGAATTTAGTTTTTTGATCCAGGTCGGGCGCTTTCCGGGCGTGCCGTTGGATGCGGGGCAAGATATGCCGTTGCACTTCGAGGGTGCCGGCAGGTCAGATCAGGCGGCACCTGTAGGTGTCCGGTTTTTCGGGAAGGTAAGGCCGGTCACTGAAGGCGATCAGGGCCAGGGGGGTTTTACCGGTATTGACGATGGCGTGGGCAACGCCGGGGGGAAAGACCAGCCGGATGGCTTCGCCCTGTGCTATGATGACATCCCGCTGCCGGTCATTTTCCCTGAAGCGGACCAGGGCCGGGCCGCAAACGGCCGCTGTTTCGGTGGCGACCTTGTGAAAATGATTGCCGCGGATCTGTCCGGGCAGGGTTATGACCAGATGGGAGTTTTTTTGCCGGGCCAGCAGATCGGCGGTGACCGGTTCCAATACCCAGCCCCGCTCATCGCTGAATACGGCAAGGGGCTCGATGATGACATTGCTCATGATGCAGAGTCCTTGTCCCTGACGCCTGCCCGGTAGCCGTCCTGGTAGCATTTGCGGCTGTACCAGTCTATCTGGCGGCAGATTCCCCTGATGATACTGACTTCACCGGCCCTGAGCTGGATCCTGGAAAAAAAGTGGCGCAGCTTGTTCATCCAGTAATCAGGGTTCTGGGGCTGGATGTAGTTTATCCTGACCAGCAGCTCCTTTACCTGGTCGTACATTCCGTCCAGCTCGAAGCGGGTCGCAAGCCTCGGGGTCAAGGCCGCCGGCCCGGCAACCCTGGTGCGGAACAGCTCGTAACAGATCACCATCACTGCCTGGGCCAGGTTGAGAGACGAGAATCCGGCCGTCGGTATGGTCACCAGGCGGTGACACAGGCGCAGCTCTTCGTTGGTCAGGCCCCGGTCCTCGGGGCCGAAGACTATGGCCACCCGGTTGTTGGCCGAAATCGATACCAGATCCCGGGCCAGGCGGTCGGGACCTGTTGTCAGCTTGCGCTGGCCGCCCAGGCGGGCTGTCGTTCCCACCACGTATTGAAAAGGTTTCAGGGCGGTCTTCAGATCCGGGGCCGTTTCCATGTTTTCGACAACGTCCAGGGCGGCATGGGTGGCCAGCCGGCAGACGCGCGTCAGGTCACAGTCTTCCGGCCGGACCACCAGCAGCCTGGCGATGCCCATGTTCGCCATGGCCCTGGCCGCCGACCCGATGTTTTCCGGAAAACGGGGCCTCTGCAGAACGATGGTCAGGTTGGCCGGATTTACCGCCGCTTTAGACGCTGACTTGTTCGAAGGCATTGAAGAAATAGCCTATTTCAAAGGCGGCCGTTTCCGGCGCGTCCGATCCGTGGACAACGTTCTTTTCGATGTCGGTGGCGAAGTCGCGCCGGATGGTTCCCTCGGCGGCTTCTTTGTAGTTTGTGGCGCCCATCATTTCCCGCCAGCGTGAGATGGCGTCCTGGCCTTCAAGCACCATGACCACCACCGGACCGGACGACATGAAGCCGGTCAGACTGTCGAAAAACGGTTTGTCACGGTGCACGGCGTAAAACCCCCGGGCCTGGGATTTGTTCATGCGGATCATCTTCATGGCGGAAATTCGCAATCCGTTTTTTTCGATGCGCTTGACGACTTCGCCGATAAGTTTGCGGGCAACCCCGTCGGGCTTGATTATGGCCAGAGTTTTCTGCATGGTTTCAGGTCTCCCTTTCATTACGGTCTATTTGTTTGGGCTCGCTTACCAGAACGCCGGGAGCAAGTCAACGTCGCCGGATGGAAAAGAGCAATTCTAACTGAACAGTTCAATAAGACCGAAAGCTGCAATTGTGTGGGGAATAAGGCACAAGATCGACAAGTGATAGGTATTGTTTATCGTTGGGCAGCCAAATTTTAGGCAAATCTATCAAACATAGGAGATGCGAACAAGGCAGTGGCAACAGGTATCCACCATCCGTGATTACGGAGCATATACAAGATGCGGTCTTATCAGATTGGCTGTCAGCCAGGAGCTCTGACTTCCGGTGGATCTGCTACATTGCGTAACAGGTGGTCAAAGT
>Ga0256835_1000057_pt1 | contig 91906 bp, 99 predicted proteins | sample PIR30metaG_FD_185972 | JGI IMG/M metagenome (GOLD analysis project Ga0256835, IMG submission 185972) | Hydrothermal vent microbial communities from East Pacific Rise, Pacific Ocean - PIR-30 | ecosystem: Environmental > Aquatic > Marine > Hydrothermal vents | place: Pacific Ocean: East Pacific...
GAAGAGGGTGAGACCCGGGAGCCTGCCCTGAACTTGATTCAGGGTCCATGCTGTACAGAAATCCGAAATTGCGTTGTCGTTGACATACCCGCCACAAGCTACAAGCCACCCACCACAAGCCGCTTTTATCCGTATCCCCGGGCGAGGCAACCGGAGGTTGCCGGGATCCGGGGTCCCTGCTGTACACAACGCCGAGATTGAGCTGCCTTTATCGTACCTGCCACATGCCACAAGCCACCCACCACAAGCCGCTTTATCCGTATCCCCGGGCGAGGCGGCACCCTGCCGCCGGGATCCGGGGTCCATGCTGTACAGAAAGCCGAGATTTCGTTGCCGTCAATAAAGTAATGAAATTGATAAAAAGCTGGTGCTGGAGTCGCAAACTCAACCGTGGAATAATGGCGCGGCATGGGCCCCGGATCTCGTTCGCTGGTAGCTCACTCGTCCGGGGACACGGCTTAGTTTCTGCATCCTGGCCGATGTTGTACCACCGGGCGAACCCGCGAAGCGGGTGAGGCCCGGGGTCCGTGCCGGGCGGTAAGCCGGGATTAGGTTGCCGCCGATTGACCACCATGACATCAGTTTGAGTCAGTGCCAACGTTGAAAGCGCCGTTCTTGCGGTTGACCGTGATGTAAACGGCAGGTTGCGTCTAATGTAACAATAGCTTCAGCATTGGGTTTACCGGCGCAGGTTTCGGAGCTATCAAACGTTGAAGTACCGTGCCTCGGGGCGGTGCGCTACGAAAGGCGCTGGTGGATTGTTCGGGAACGAGCTGGAAGTCTTCGGTCAAACTCAGGCCGATTTCGCGCCAGCCGGGCAGGCGTTCCGGCTTGGTCTGGTCTTCCAGGCTGGCGTAGACGGGGTAACCGGGGGTGTAGCGGCATCCGTCGGATACGGGCAACCCCTGGGAGAGGGCACACCTGTTTCCCTATCTGCGAGCGCCAGGTTGGGTTGCGACGCAGACGGGGCGGTGGCGGATCATCCCGGCCGTGGCCTGGGGGCCCGTGTCCGTGGTCGCGCGCCATGGAAAAAGCCCCTCAGGTCCTGGGTGCAGGGTATAGCAAAAAGGCGCTGAGGGGCGTGAAAAACGGAGTTCAGGCCGCGTACAGGCCGGGGTCGGCGGGGTTGGCGTTGGCGAGCAGGCGTTCGCGTAGCTCCTGGGGATCGAGCTCGTCGAGTGCAGAGTACAGGCCGGGTGGCAAGACGGCTTCCTTGAAGTCGTGGGTGCCGCCTTTCTTCAGTAGCGCCACCAGTTCTCCCAGGACCCGCGAGCCGACCTCGCCGTATGCGGGTCCAAAGGCTTCTTCTGTGAGCAGCAGATGTTTGCCGCCAATCAAGAAGACCCGGAAGCGCGCTTGTTCGCGCCGGCCTTGATCGTCGGTTATCAGGATCACCTTTAGCGATGGCAGGTGCAGTTTCTTGAGCCGGGGCTTCAGTGACTCGAACGTTTCGCGGGGCAGACCCTTCAATCCTATGTGCTCCATGCAGTCTATTTTGCTCTTTGAGATGTCATTTGCGCCAGGGCCAGAGGACCTCGCTTATAATCAGGAGCTTTTCAGGTGGGCCAGGGACAGGCTGGTGGTTGTGATAACCAAGGTAAGAGCCAGCACCGCCGTCAGCCAGAGCAGCCCCTCGCTTTCGTTCAGAAAACCGCCGTGTCCCGATATCGCCCAGTAGACCGGGCGGGTGTCGAGCACCGCTAGCGCGATTGCGTAAATGGTGCCCAGCAGCATATAGAGCATGCCTCCGAGGCTCATAGGGATTTCGCTGGCATTGGTAGCCTGCCGGTTAGGCCAGATGGCTCCGAGCCCTACGCCCAGGGCTGCCAGCCCGACCACCGAGGCCAGGGCAGATATCAGGGATATGGTGCGCAGCTCGCTTACCAGACCTATTGCCGACGGCGCGTACCAGCCGAGAGCGATCCCAAGCGGCAGCAGCAGTAGCAGCGCCAGCGCGTAACGGGAAAGCAGCAGGCCCAGGTGGCTGACCGGTCCGGTGTCAACGATCCAGTACCCGGGACCCTCGAACGAGTACAAGGGGTAGGCCAGGCGCACTCCCACCCCGGCTATAACCAGCCCCTGAAAAGCCAGGTGCATGAAACCCAGGGCTTTGACAAAAACGGCCCCCTCCAGGGGAATGGCCGCCAGGCTTGTGATATAGAGAAGAATGAGCACGAATACGAGCATCAGCTGGGCAACCTGATTAGGATCGCGAACGAATAGCCGCAGATCGCGTATCCATAGAGCTCCTACGGGGCCCAGCCGTGCCAGCAGCCTTTCCCAGAGCGAGGGTGGCCGCGCCCGCCTTAGCACGCTGGCTCCCTCGAGCCCCCGAACCCATCCCGCCTGGTAGGCGAATCCTGCCGCCAGCGAGCTCACCAGCAACACTCCCACGGCAAGGGTTAGAAGAAGGGCCAGGGGCGCTGGCAGCCTCACGCCCGCAAGCGCAGCCTCTACCGCGCGCGCCGCCCACGCCGAGGGCAAAAAGGGAGCGCTGGGGTTTTGAAAGTGGCGGATGAATTCCACCAGGGCTGTTTCGCTGGCAAATTCCTGGCGAATGAGAGCCTCAGGGCGCAGGGCGCGCAGACCGTAAACCATGGCTCCTCCGAGCACAGCGCTGACGGCGCCAGCCCACTCGCGTGCCCGCCCTGCGGGGGCGAATCGCACAAGCGGTAGCGCCAGGGCCACGCCCAGCCCTACCGGCAGGGCGTAGAGGCCTAGAGTGGTTGCGGTTGCGATCAGATAGTAGGCGGGGTGCGCTGCGTGGTAAGCGCCAAGGGCATAAAGCACCGGCAGCGTCAGCAGGGTGGGCACCAGCGCGGTGGTTGCGAAAGTTTCGAGAACCTTGAAGGCGAATATCCGGCTGGCGGGTATGGGCCAGGCCAGCAGGAGGGGCAGGTCGCGCGAGTCGTAGAGAACGGAAAGCGCACCCGGCAGGGCCGAAAGGAGGACTGCTGCCGAGAGGACCAGAAACAGCCCCTCGAGGCTGCGCACTTCTACTGCGCGCGCAGCGAAGGGGTAGTTGGAAAGAAACTTCAGAAAGGCTAGAGTGCCCTGGTATCCAAGGATGGCTACCGTTGCGCTCAGCAGGGAGGCTACGAGCGCCGCCAGCGGTCGGGTGGCCAGACTATGGAGCAGGATTTTCAGGCGTAGGTTCAACACCGGCGGCGTCCTCCGTCAGGCGAATGAATATTTCTTCCAGGCTGGCGTCACCATAGGCGGTGCGCAGTTCTTCCGGCGTTCCCAGCAGGCGCAGGCGCCCTTCGTGCAGCAAGGCCACCCTGTCGGCCACGGCTTCGGCCAGTTCCATCTGATGGGTCGAGAATAACACCGCCCGTTGGGGCTTCGAGTAGCCAGCCAGCAGCTCGCGCACCGTACGGGCGGCCAGCGGATCCAGTCCTACCATCGGTTCGTCTACGACGAGAACACGGGGCTCAGGCAGCAGCGCCGCGGCAAAGGTGAGTTTTTGGCGCATCCCGTGGGAATAGGTTTCTATCAGGGCGGAGGCGAAGCGCTCGAGTCGAAACTCTGCCAGCAGTTTTTCGATTCGTGCCTCGATGCGCGCTTCGGCCATCCGGTAAAGTCTGCCTACGAAGCGTAACAGCTCCACGGCCGAAAGTTTGCCGTAGAGGTAGGGGCGGTCGGGGACGTACCCGAAAAGGCGTTTGGCCGCCACCGGCTCTCGCCATACATCCAGGCCGGTAAGAAACACCCTGCCGCTCGTAGGCCTGAGCTGCCCCGTAAGAGCGCGGATGGCCGTCGTTTTGCCGGCCCCGTTCGGACCCAGCAGCACCAGTGTTTCTCCCGCAGGAACATGCAGATCCAGGCCCTCCAGGGCGGCGAATCGCCCGTAGCGCTTGGTGAGGGCCTGGATCCGGATCACGCCGTATATCAGCGGGTGCCCAGAAGGTTGAGCGCCCTCTTGAGTATGGCGTCGTTCTTTACGTCGACCCAGGCTTCACCCTGTACATCTGAGAGTTCGCGCGGGGGCAGCTCTTCGCTAAAGCTGAATTTGCCCTCTTCGTCGGCGATGGCGGTGTAGGTCTTGCCTCCGGTGGTCAGGGTGACGGCGGCTCCTGGCTCGGCACCGAGACCCTCGAAGGCCAGCGGGGTGGGGAAGCGATTGTCGCGCACCTTGACGTCGGGAGTTATGCCCTGCTCGTGGATAGAGCGCTTCTTGGGCGTCAGCCACTCAAAGGTCACCAGGGTGAGTTCGCCGCCGTTGGCGAGCGTGAATACGTTTTGCCCCACTCCCTTGCCGAAGGTTTGCTCGCCCACCACTTGGGCGCGGCCTGTGTCCTGCATTGCGCCCGCGACGATCTCCGAGGCTGAGGCCGAGCTGCCGTTGACGAGTACGACCATCTTCCCGTTCCAGATGGTGCGGGGGCTGGCTTCGCAGTAGGCGCGGGTGGAGTGGCGATCACGCGTATAGACGATCACACCCCTCTTTATGAAAGCGTCGGCAACCTGACAGCCCTGATCGAGCAGGCCGCCGCCGTTATCGCGCAGGTCCAGGATCAGGCGGGTGGCTCCCTGTCGTTTCAGATCGGCGACCGCCTGCCGCAGTTGCTCGATAACCTTTACGTTGAGGAAGGTTTCAATTGCCAGATAGCCCACGTTGTTCGGAAGCATAGCCTTGCTTACCGATACGATCTCTATCTTGCGGCGAATGATGTCAAAACGAAGAACCGCGCTGGCTCCCTTGCGCTGGACCCCTATGGTGACCTTGGTATCTTTGGGGCCGCGTATCTTGGCCACGATGTCGAAAAGCGGCAGCTTGGTCACGTCTTCGCCGTCTACCTCCACGATTACGTCACCGGTCTTGATGCCGGCGCTGAAGGCGGGTCCGCCGCGAAAGACGTTTACAATCTTGGCCCCGGTGCCGTCGGGTTTGGCGGGGGAAATTTGTACACCGATACCAAAGAACTCACCGCGGACGTCTTCATCGCGGATGTGAGCGTTGCGCGGAGGGTTGTAGCTGGTGAAGGGGTCGTCCAGGGCTCCCAGGATGCCGCTGATTCCGCCTTGAAGCAGCTCATCGGCGCGTTCTTTGTCAATTGGTTCGAGGTACTGTTCCTGAATGATGTCAAATGTTTCAATCAAAGCCTTTCCGTGGGGGTTGCGCTCGAAGGCTGCGCTGCCGCCGAACTGCGCGAGGCCCACGGCCACGGTTAACAAGGCCAGTCCTGCCCAGAGAAGACGGGGGTGCATCATGAGGGGCATTTTACCCTGTGGCACATGAGAAGGCGGTAGTTCGTTTTGCTCCGCCCCAGCTCATCGAGTTGCGGTATCGTGGTTTCAGGATGATTCATTTCCATCGCGTCTCGGTCGAGTATCCGCGCACAAAAACGATGGCGCTTTACAACGTGAGCATGGAGGTCAAGAAGGGCGAGTTCGTTTTTCTCGTGGGGCATTCCGGGGCGGGCAAGAGCACGCTTCTCGGTCTGGCGCTGAAGCGGTTGGAACCCACCGCCGGAGCAGTTTACGTGGCCGGCCAGAATCTGGCCAACTTGCACGGGAACCGGGTAGCGCTGCACCGGCGAAACATTGGTATGGTGTTTCAGGATCACCGTCTTCTTGCCGATCTTACCGTTGAGGAGAACCTGGCCTTCATTCTGCGGGTACTGGGGGTGGACCAGCGCGACTGGAAGAAGCGGATCGTGCGGGTGCTGCGCACTGTGGGCATCGTTCACAAGCGCCGGGCTTACCCGTATCAGCTGTCGGTGGGCGAGGCGCAGCGGGTGGCCATCGCCCGGGCCATAATCGGCCGCCCGCCCATAGTGCTCGCTGATGAACCTACCGGTAACCTCGATCCCGAAAACGCGGTGCAGGTCCTGGAGATCTTCAAGGCAATCCACAACTCGGGCGCGACCGTTATAATCGCCACCCATTCGCGCGAGTTGGTTGAAGCCTACCCCCAGCGGGTCGTGGTGCTCCGTTCCGGTCAGCTCGTGCGGGACGAAAAAAGCGGCACCTATGCCCTTTAGAGGGTGCTAGACTGGAAAAGAGAGGGTAAAAGTTCGGTCCGAAAGGAGGACGTATGAACATATATAAGTTCGTGGGTCGTAACGTCGAAGTTACCGAAGCCCTCAAGAACTACGTAGAGCGTAAAGCCGAAAGGCTTGACCGCTACTTTGATAACATCGTGGATGCCAAGGTAGTCCTTTCCATCGCCGGCAGCCCTCACGTTGAACGGCGCGCCAAGGCGGAGATCCAGTTGAACGTGCCAGGCGGAATCGTTCGTGTGGAGGAATCCGATCCCGATATGTACGCGGCGATCGACAGCGCAATCGAGGTGCTGGAAAAGCAGCTCAAGCGCTTCAAGGGGCGAATGGTGGGCAAGCGGCATAGCAACCTGGGACCGAGCGCGCCACCGCCCCAGCCGCCAGAAGAAGAGGCAGAGCCCTTCGAGCCGGAGATAGTGCGTGTCAAGCGCTTCGAGATGAAACCGATGACGCCGGAGGATGCCGCCCTGCAGATGGAAGCGTTGGGACATACCTTCTTTGTGTTCCGCAACGCCGATACGGAGCAGATCAACGTAATCTATCGCCGCCATGACGGTAACTACGGCCTAATCGAGCCCGGTTCGTAGAAGGTTTCTGATTGCCGCCTTTTCACGCCCGCGGAGCATCCGCGGGCGGCTCAATAGTATTTGGCTGGATCTACCGCCACCAGCTGGCCCCGCTGACTCAGGATCACGCTGAACCACATTTCATCGGGCGGAATGATGGCCGAACCGCCCAGGTAGCCGATAATCTGCCCCTGCTGCACGAGGTCGCCGGTACGAACCAGCGGTTCCTGCAGGTTCGTATAGCGGGTAAGGAGATTGTCGGCATGCAGGATCAATACGGTCCAGCCGTAGTTGGCGTAAAAGGCGGTAGCGAATACCTGCCCGTTGGCGGCCGCGCGCACCGGCGCGTAATTTTGATCGGCCTTGATGACCTGCCAGGTGTTGTCGGCCTGACCGAAAGGCGTTACTATGCGCCCTCCGGGTATCGGGAAGAGCAGCTGGCCGACGAGCTCGCGCGGAATATCGAAGGTTATGGTCGTTCTTCCCACGGCGTGCGCCTCGGCTTCGCGCTGGCGGCGTTCTGCCGCCAGGCGGCGTTTTTCGGCTTCCATTCTGGCCGCCAGCTCTTGCATCTGGCGCTCGAGTTCTTCAGCGGCCTTGTTCAGCTCGACAATGCGCACCTGTTCCACCGCTTGTTTTTGCCTCAGCTCCTCAAGCACTGCCCGGTAGCGGCGGCGCTTGGCCTCAAGCGCGGCTATGCGAGCTTCGCGCTCGCTTTTCTTCCGCGTCAGTTGCTCTACTAGGCCAACAAGGCGCGCGCGCGCGGCATGCAGCTCGCGCACCAGGGCCGTTAGTATCTCCACCAGGCGCACGTCGCTGGCGCCGAGATACTGCACCCAGCCGGCACGCATCAAAAGCTCCGCCAGGGATTGGGAGCGAAGTAGAGGAAGATAACGACCCGCCCGCTCGCGATACAGCTTTTCGACCAGCCGTATCATTCTTCCCTTGAGGGTGCCCAGTTTTACCTCTATGCCGGCTATTTCGTTTTCGGCCTGAGCAATTTGGGATTGCAGCCCTTCTATGGAACGCTCGATCATGCGCTTTTCCCGCTCCAGGCGGGTTATGTCGCGGGCGACCGCTTCGAGCTCGCGCCGTTTGCGCTGCACTTCAATACCCAGCTGTTTCAGGCGCGCTTCGGCTTCCAGGGCGGCCTCAATGCGCTGCTGGCGGAGCATCTCGGCTTCCCTGAGGGCCTCATCCAGTTCCTGCAGCGAGGTTTGCCCCCATGCCAGGGGGGCGTTGAGAAGCAGTAACAAAACGAACAGATGTTTCATGTTTCGGTATCCCGCAGGTAGGTTCGTACCGAGAGCCAGGCGCCGAAGAAGCCCAGGAAGACGGCGAGCGCTAGCAGACCCAAGGATGCGCGCAAGAGGTCGCTGGGCGACAGTACGGGCAGGAAGGGAAGCAGGTTTTGCAGCGTCGCCGCCACGAAACGGTAGGCTATGTTTCCGAGCGCTAAAGCCACCAGTGCGGCCACGAGAGTGAGCAGCAGACCTTCGAGCAGGAAGGGGCGCTGCACGAAGCCGCGGGTGGCACCGACGAGCAACATGACCCGCAGCTCTTCACGGCGGTTTTCTATCGAAAGCCGTATCGTGCCCATAACACTGAAGAAGGTGTCGACGATCAACAGCAGCATGAGGATGTTTGCGCCCAGGCGCAGGCCTGCCAGGAAGCGTACGAGGCGCTCGGTTACTTCGCCGCCATAGTCCACGTTACCGGGGCCGATAGCGGGAAGGTCCCCCAGCTTGCGCGCAACCTTGCGGGTAAGGGTGGGATCGACGAGGCGAATCTTGAGGGTGTCCGGCAGCGGATTGTCGATCAGATCCGCCGCTTCCGCCAGGTAGGGGTATTCGAGCTGCAACAGGGCCAGGGCCTCATCCTTCCCTATGAGTTGCACCGACTCGACTTCCGGCCATGAGCGGACGTGGCTGGCTACGGCATGGGAATCTGCCCCGTCTTTCAGGTAGGCGACGATTTCGACCTCGCTTTCTAGCGAGCTCACTATGCGATCCAGGTTCCACAGCAACAGCCCCACCAGGAAGAGGAGCGAGAAAGATACCATGGCCGTGGTCAGGGTGGCGAGGGCGCTGGTTGGGTGTCGGCGGAAGGCGCGCAAAGCCTGGGTGAGGGCGTACACAACGGTAGTTTACCTGTTTCTAGGTTAAGGGCGTGGGAATCCGCCGCTTGCGATAACGTAAGGATATGCGCCTGCGGGTGGTCATCATTCTGGCCGCGGTCTTCGCTTACCTGAGTCCGCTGGCGGTCTTTTTCATCCATTACTGGGCCCGGGGCAATCCGGGTTTCGCGGCCCTTTATTATCGCTATCACCTGCTGGTGGATGCTGGCATTACCTTTGCGGCCGCCAGCTTGAGCGGGATTACCGTTTACTGGACCCTGCGCTACATGCTGGGGCCGTGGCTGCGTCTTGAGCGCGAGCTTGAAGGTCTGCTTGCCGGACGCGAGCGGCTGCGGCCGGTTGGGGAGGAGCATGCGGACCGGATCGTAGCCCGTATTAACGAACTTTTGCGGATAAGTCGCGACTATCTAGGTTTGCAGGAGCTGGAATTCAGTCAGCTGGCGGCGGGTTTGCACGACGACGCGGTACAGACTTTGATTGCCGCCCGCTGGGCCCTTAACCGCGGCGAGGTTGACAGGGCGGAACGCCTGGTGCGGGATGCGGAAAAGAGCTTGAGGAGGGTCATCTGCCGCCTGGCTCCGCCAGAGCTTGAACACCTGGACCTGAGAGACGCCATATCCCAGGTTGCCCGCCGCCAGGGTCTGGAGGTGGAAACGCGGCTTGCTGAGGGGTTGAGTGACGAGGAGGCCATAGAAGTATTCCGTATCGTTCAGCACGCGCTTGCCAACGCCCGCAGGCACGGTGAGGCCGCCAGGGTTTGGGTCAGAGTGGAGCGCGACGACAATGTGCGGGTTGCGGTGGACGACGATGGGCGGGGCGGTTGCATCGAGCCGGGACAAGGGTTACGGTTGCTCGAAGCTAGAATGAGGTTGCGCGCGGGGCGGCTTGAGTGGGGGCCGAGCCCCCACGGCGGTGTACGCCTGGAAGCCTCGTGGCCGGTGGAAACATGAACGTATTAGTCGTAGAGGACCATGCCATGGTGCGCGAGGGGTTGACCCGCATAATCGAAGAGTCCCTTCCGGGCGCCGAGATCAGAGCCGTGGGTACGGCGACCGAAGCCAAGCAGCACCTCGATTGGGCGGAGCGGGTGCTGCTTGATCTTTCGCTTCCCGATCAGCACGGGTTGCGCTTCCTCGAGGAAATCGGGCACAGCCATCCTGATCTGCCGGTGATAATACTGACCGCATACGATGAACCGGCATTCCGGACCCGCGCCGCCGAAGCGGGGGCGGCCGCATTTCTTTCCAAGAACGAGTCGCCCGCGGCGCTGGCCGCCGCGCTCGCGGATCTATCGGCACCGCCCGATACCGGGGCGCATCCCCGGCTCGAGCGGCTTTCGCCGACGGAGCGGCAGGTGCTGGTTCTTTTTGGCCAGGGTCTTTCGAACGCCGAGGTGGCCCGCCAGCTAGGCATAGAAGAAAAAACGGTCTATACCCATCGCCGCCATTTGATGTTCAAGCTGGGACTGCGCAGCGCCCAGGACCTGCTGCGTTTCGCCACTCTTTATCACACCGGGCTGGTCTGATAAGAAATTTTCGTAGAGCTTTCCTCACCGCCGGTTCGCGTAAAACATAATGCGTGTGGTTCCTGTTTGCGGCATCGCTGTTGCTGTCGCCGGGTCAGCCGCTGCCCCCTTTGCACCCGGGTGATACTGTGATCCTCGGCTCCGGGGTCCATGCCGGGCCCTTGGAGATAAACGCGCCTGACGTGCATATCACAGGTGAGCCCGGGGCGATTGTCGACGGCGGGGGTTCCGGGAGCGCGCTGGTTCTCGCGGCCCCAGGCATAGTGCTTGAGAACTTACAGGTACAGAACGTTGGAAGCGAAACCGATTTTTACGCCCCTGACTCCGCTGTATGGCTCGTGGACTGTAAAGACTGCGTGGTGCGCGCCGTGTCTGCCCGTGACGTGACCACGGGCGTGCGCGTCGAAGAGTCGCCCGGGGCGAGAGTCGAGGACTGCGACCTGCGGGGGCTGGGCAACGCCCCGGGAATCACCCTCTACCGGGCTCCCGGTGCTGTGGTGCGGGGTAACCGCATCGAAAACTTCCTGGACGGGATATACATGGAGTACACTTCCGGTGCGCGCGCGCTGGAAAACGTTTCTATCGGCAGCAGCCGTTACGGGTATCACCTGATGTTCAGTAAGGGGGTGGAGGTGGCCCGTAACCGCGTGGAACGCGGCCGGGTGGGATCCGCGGTGATGTACGGTTCCGGAGCGTACGTACATGACAATGTCTTCGCGAACCACGTGGGCCCGCTTGCGTTCGGTCTGCTCGTCCAGGAGCAAAACGACAGTCGTTTTGCGAGCAACGTCATCAGTGGCAACACCGTGGGTATGCTCGTGGTTTCGTCGCGGGGCGGCGTTTTTGAAGACAACCGTCTGGAAAACGGCGGCTTCGGCGTTCTCGTTCAGCGTGAGCGCAAAAAGGGCAGTTCGGCCCTGGTGTTCAGGGGGAATCGCTTTACCGGTAACGTCTATGACCTTGCCGTTGACGATTCCGAAGCCAGCGTGGTGATGCGCGGGGGGCGTTATGACCGGGTGCGACCGCTCGATCTCGATCGGGACGGGGCCGCCGACCTGCCGTACGTTCCCAGTTCCAGCTATGCGCTTTTTACCAGCCGCCAGCCCGACCTCAGCTTGTTTGCCCTGGGTCCGGGAATGCTTCTGTGGGAGCGCGTTGAGGCGCAGGTACCGGGGTTGGCCTTCATGACTTTGGCCGACCCCCGCCCTATCCCGCTACGGGCGGCGCATACGCCCGCCAGCGCCTGGGGGTTGGGCCTGGTGTTGTTTGGTATTGGAGGGGGGCTGTGGTTACGCTCGTAAACGCTTCAAAGAAAAAGCGCCTTGAACCGGTCGATCTGGAGCTCGGTCCCGGTGCCTATGCCCTGGTGGGTCCAAACGGGGCAGGGAAGAGCACGCTGCTCGGTCTCCTGGCGGGGCGCCTGGCTCCCTCCGGCGGCCGTGTGCTGCTGGCGGGCCATGCTGCGCGCACCCCGGCGGCAAGCCGGATGCGGGCCTACGTACCGCAGCAGATAGCCTGGCCGCGACATCTGCGCGCCGGTGAGGTTCTCGAAGCCGCCCGGCGCATGCGAGCGGCGGCACCGGCCGAGGTGCGGGCCGCAGCGGACCGGATGGGCTTGCGAGAGGTGCTCGGCCGTCCGGTGGGCCAGCTTTCCGGGGGGTTGCGGCAGCGGCTAGCGCTTGCGGCCGGTTTGCTGGGAGAGCCGCGGGTCTGGTTGCTCGACGAGCCTGCCAGTGCACTCGATCCCGGGGGCTTCGCACGCCTGGTTGATTGGGTATCCGATCACCGCGAACGCGGTGGATGCGTAATAGTGAGCGCACACCGGCCTGAGGAGGTGGAAGCCCTGGCTGATGAGGTGCTTTTGCTCGCGGCGGGGCGGTTGAGGGCGCGCGGGCCGGTGGGATCATTCTATCGCTATCGTCTGGAAGACGGGCGGGATCTGGAGGAGGTGCTTCCGGGCGCGCACGTCTTGCGCGAGCCCGTGGATACGCTCAGGGAGGTGCTTTATGAAGAAGGATCGTCGTAGGTTGCTGGGAGGTATGGCGGCACTGGGGCTTGGCTCCCTTTTTGGCCCGGTGCTGGCGACGGGACGCGGCGGCTCGAAAGATAGCGACACTGCGCCGCAGCAGGATCCAGGGAGGGTGCAGCCGCCGGCAGCAGTACCCTGGCAGGAGGGGCGCTGCGCCTTTTGCGGTATGCCCATCGCCACCCCCAAGGACGGTTGGCGTGGCAAGAAGCTGCCCCCGGGTTTCTTCGAGCGTACCTATGCGCAAATCGCCTTTGCAGATGGCGAGGCGCTGCACTTTGAATCGCTCGCCTGTATGTTCAATTATGCCTACGCCAAGGGGCTGGCCGACGGCGATGACAGCACTTTCTACGTGATGACCGTGGAAGCCCTGCCGGGGGAGTGCAAGCGCCTGGGCCTCGTTCCCGCCCGCCAGGCCACATATGTTTGGGGCGAGCGGCTCATGACCACGATGAAGGCCCACCTGGTGGCGGTGCCCGGCCCGCGCAAGGCCGCAGAATTCGTGCGCAACCGTCCGAAGGTAGGCCGTTATCATTTCTATACATACCGGCAATTGCTCGACCTGAGCCCGCTACCCGAAGCAAACCTGGTTCCGCTGTTGGCCAAACACAGCGGCCTTTTATAGGCTGAAGACGATGAAGCGACGGGATTTGCTCAAGGGTTTGATAGGGCTGGGCGTTCCCTGGAGCCTCCAGGTTCTTGCCGGGTCCCGGCCGGTGCACGTAGGGGTGGACGTCTGCCCATTTTGCAACATGACCGTCATCGACGCCCGCTTTGCGGCGCAGATGGTCACGCACACCGGTAAGGTTTACAGCTACGATGCCATCGAATGCTTGGTGGATCACCTCAACGGTTATGGCGGACCGAAGGTTGATCCCCGGGAGCTGTACGCCCCCGATTTTGCCGCCTCCAGTGCCAAGAAAGCGGTGCTGGAGCCCGTGGACGAATTAATCTTCCTCTATCACAAGCGCATCCGCACGCCCATGGGTGGTGGTTTGGTTGCTTTCCGGAAGCGGGAGGATGCGGAGAGCTTCATCTCGCAGCGGCGGCTCAAAGGAGTGCGCCGGTTGCGGTGGCGCGAACTCCTGGCTGAAGGCAAGAAACACGCCTGGGTGCCCCCTTACTGAGTTTTCGAGGTCATGACATGGCCCTGTTTGGACTGTATGCCCGCGCAGTGCTGCGCAACCCCTGGAGCTGGACGCCGTTGCTGGTCCTGCCCCTAATAGCCCTGGTCTTCTCTTCGCGGGGCACCGCCACGGGATTGGTAAGCGTTTTCTCGCTGGCGCTGCTGGCTCTGCCTCCGCTCTGGGTTTCCCTTTCCACGCCGCTGCTGGCGGAGCGTGAGGAGTGGGCCTTCTGGGCGTCGTTTCCTGGCAAGGCGGGCCGCCTTTTTCGCTTTGGGGCTTTGGGGGCGGCCTTCGGGCTGATTTGGCCCGTGCTCGCCGGTTCCGGCGCGGCGGCATGGTTGCTGGGGGCCACGGCGGGGCAGGCTTTGCTGCTTGCCGGTTTGTTGATCCTGGTGTCAGTTTACTGGACCGGTGTTGCGACGGTTTCCTCGGCGCTGGCGCAGGAGCCGGCCCGCGCGCTGGGGGTGGCCCTCGCTTTTTGGGCCGCGCTGGTATTGCTCTACGAGCCGGCGGTGGTAGCCCTGGCGGTGGCTTTTGCCGATTGGCCGCTGGAGGCCCCGCTGCTTGCCGCCATCTTTGCCAATCCCATGGAGCTGGCGCGGGTCAACCTCTTGAAAGCGCTCGAGGTGCCGGTGCTGGTGGGGCCCGTGGGCTACCTGCTGGATCGCTTGCTGGGTGGTTGGGGAGTATGGGGGCTGCTGGCGACCTTCTTTGTTTGGATAGGTCTGTTTTTCGCCGCCGCCGGGTGGATTTTTGCCCGCCGCGACCGCTGAGGCCGTCCATAAGGAAGCGCCCCGGAACCGGGGCGCTTTTGTGGTGGGCGGTAGAGGACTTGAACCTCCGACCTCTCGCGTGTGAAGCGAGCGCTCTAGCCATCTGAGCTAACCGCCCACGCGAAACTCAAGCTAGCACGTGCAGGGGCGGGTGTCAAGCGAAAAATTGTTCGCCGGGAACGGTATTTGTCGGGGTTGGAGTACCATTGTGGTATGGGATCTGACTTCGTAGCCGAGGTTGCGGCCCGCTCCGCGCTGGTGTTGGGGGTGGATCCGCGTCCCCGGCTCCATCCCGGGCGCGAGCCACTCGTTCACCTAGAGCGCTATGCCCTTGATCTGATGGAAGCGCTTGGACCGCGGCTCGCGGCGGTTAAATTTCAATACGCCTTTTTCGAAGCCCTCGGGCTGGACGGCATCGCCTTGCTTGATCATTTGATAGCTGCGGCCCGGGTGCTGGGGTTGCCGGTGATCCACGATGCCAAGCGCGGGGACATAGGTACAACCGCCGCAGCCTACGCCCGTGCCACCCTGGAGCGCTGGCCGGGGAGCGCCCTGACGGTCAACCCGTATCTAGGGGAAGATGCGCTCGAGCCGTTTTTCCGCTCCGCGGAGCGAACCGGCGGGTCGGTGTTCGTGCTCGTGAAGACTTCCAACCCCGGCTCGGCTGATTTTCAGGACCTCGAAGTGGACGCCCGACCCCTGTACGCGCATGTGGCGGGGCGGGTTGCCGGCTGGGCCGCAAAATATCCCGCCCGGGGATGGAGCCGGGTCGGGGCGGTCGTGGGCGGAACCCACCCCGATGCCCTGCGGGCATTGCGAGAGGTGATGCCCGAAAGTCTATTTCTGGTTCCGGGTTTGGGGGTGCAGGGAGCGTCGCCGCAGCCGGGTAAAGGGTTATTGTGGTCGGCATCGCGCAGCATTTTTTACCCGGATGGAAAGCCGGACCTCCCAGCCGCCCTGAGCCGGGCCGAGTCGTATCTGCGGGCGCTCGCCGGGTAGGATGGAAACGTGGACGTTCTGGATCTTTACCGCAAAACAGGAGCATTGCTCGAAGGTCATTTTTTATTGCGCAGCGGCAAGCATTCCCCGCTTTTCTTGCAGTCGGCGGCGTTGTTGCAGCACCCCCTCTACGCCGAAGCGGTGGGGGAGGCATTGGCCCGGCATTTTGAGGACGAGCCGTTCGAGTTTGTAATCGGTCCCGCCATTGGCGGGGTGATACTTAGCTTTGTGGTCGCGCGTGCGGCCGGAGCCCGGGCGCTATTCGCCGAGAAGGCCCCGGATGGTGGCATGATCATCCGGCCCGGCCTGGAGGTGAATCCCGGCGACCGCTTTCTTGCGGTCGAGGACGTGGTGACCACCGGGGGTTCTCTTAAACGGGCAATCGATGCCGCCAGGGCGCGGGGTGCCGTTCCGGTGGCGGCCGCGGCAATAATAGATCGCAGCGGCGGACAGGCGTCGTTCGACGTTCCCTTCCGCTCGCTGGCCACACTGAGTGCGCCCGCCTATGAGCCCGACGGCTGTCCCCTTTGCCGTGCGGGTGTGGAACTGGAGGAGGTGTAGGATGCACCGCTGGTGGGGTGGATTGCTGGCGGTTTTGTTGTTTGCCTGGGCCCAAGCGCAAGGCCCGGTGGACCTGGCCCGCGAAGCGGTTGAACACTGGTTGCGTGGTGAGCTCACGCCGGCAACGGACATGCAGGAACTCCAGGGCAGGACCCCGGAGGAGATAGCCGAGTTGCTCAGGCAGACGGTTGCTTTTCCGCCCCCGCCGCCCGGATTGGAGGTAAACCTGGACGAGGCGCTCGTGGAGGATCTACCGGCAGGCGGGGTGCGCGTGCGCTTTCCGGCTGTGAGCGGTCCCGTAGGGGGAGAGGTCGTGGCCGTGGTCAGGGAGGGCAAGGTTCTGCGCGTTGCCTGGCGACCTGGCGACGGGCTTCTTCCCGGCTGGGTAAAGAGCTCGCTGACCAGGATCGTTTTCGTCGCGTTCAGCCTGTTGCTGCTGATAAACCTTGTGCGGGGAGGGGCAGCCAGACTGTGGCGCGTTTCGCTTGCCTGGCTTGCCGGTTACAGGCGTCTTTACTGGTTCACGAATGCAATCCTTTACGGGTTGTTCATTTTCGGAGCGTTGCTGGCTTACGCGATGCCCGAACTTGCGCAGGCTTTGCAGGAGGTGGTAAGCGGGGCTATCGAAACCATCGGGCTGGACGAGGGAGCAGAAACGGGTGTGAGCGGTTTGGCGTGGATGATCTTCTACTGGAACTTTTCGCACGGTTTGCTCCTGACGAGCTTTTTGCCAGCTTTGTTGCTGGGGTTTCCCGCGTTGCTGGTGAACGCTGCGCGTTACTACATCTTCGGCTTCGCCCTCAGCCCGGCGGTGATTCCCTGGAGTGTCTATGTGTGGCACTTGCCAACCTTGCTTATCGAGCTCCAGGCATACATTCTCGTGACTTTCGGGGGTTTGGTGCTTTTCTGGGAAACATTCAAAGGCGGGGGGTACCGTGCGGGTCTGCGCTATCTTGGGGTTACGTTGTTGCTGGGCACCCTGTTTCTGGTGGCGGGTGCCTGGTACGAAGCCTTGGAGATACTCTATCTTTTGAGGTAAGCCGTGAAAATTGCGGTTCTGGGATCCGGAGGATGGGGCACCGCACTGGCGGTGTTGCTGGCGCGGGCGGGGCATGACGTTGCCCTGTGGTCCCGTCGCTGCGAGCTGGCCGAGGCGCTGACGCTTGCCCGGGAGAACCGCGACTATCTTCCGGGCGTGCGGTTGCATGCAGGGGTGCTGCCGGTGTGCAGCGGCGAACGCGCACTGGACGCGGCCGCTTTCGCAGTTGTGGCCGTGCCAACACATGGTGTCCGGGCGGTGCTGAGGGGACTGCCTCCGGCGCCGGCTTACGTTTCGGCGGTAAAGGGTGTGCGCTTTCGCAGGGAGCGATTGTTGCGGGTTTCGCAGATAATCGATCAGGTGGCGCCAGGGGCGCGGATAGCGGTGCTTTCGGGTCCCAACCTTGCTCCCGAAGTTGCAAAGGGGCTTCCGGCTGCGGCGGTGGCAGCCAGCAAAGACGAGGGGTTTGCTGGCTACGTCCAGAGCGCGTTTGCCGGTACGGCGTTCCGGGTCTACACCAGCAGTGACGTAGTCGGGGTCGAGCTAGGTGGCGCGCTGAAGAACGTCATGGCGTTGGCGGCGGGAATGGCGGATGGATTGGCACTCGGTGACAACGCCAAGGCCGCGCTGCTCACCCGGGGGTTGCGGGAAATGGTTCGCTTCGGCGTGGCGCACGGCGGGCAGGATGCAACATTTTACGGCCTTTCCGGCCTCGGCGACTTGCTTGCTACCGCCATGAGCCCGCTTTCGCGCAACCGCAGCGCAGGGGAAAGACTGGCTCGCGGCACCACGCTGGCGGAGCTGGAATCGGGGCGTCAGATCGTTGAGGGTGTCCACACTACTGCGGCCCTCCACGAATGGGCGTTGCGCAGCGGGGAAGACCTGCCGATCACCGAGGCCGTGTGGCGGGTGATATATCGGGGTGCCGATCCTCGAAAGGTGCTCGACGAGCTCATGCGCCGTGCTCCAAAAGCGGAATAACGCCGCAGCCGCGTCACCGGGGCGCGTGTAATTGATCGCAGGAAGCAACGAGCCCATGCTTCGCGCCGGCTGGGCCGGGCTGTGGGGTGATGTACCTGCGCGTCGCTGCACATTTATGTCAGCGCTCGTCGAAAGTGTTGGGAGGGTAATCGCTCTTTATATGGTCTACCTTCAACGTCGTTCCCACCCATTCCCGGATCAGCTCGTCATAGAGATCCGGGGCAATGTCGGGTTTTAAGGTCTCGATCGTTTCTCGCGCCTGTCGCAAAATTTCTTCGGCCTCATCAAAGTCTCGGTCCTTGACGGCCTTTTCCTCTGCGTGGACCAGCATCGTACGAAAGAGCACCAGGTTGTCGTGAACGTTCAAAGACTCGTGCTTGCCCATTACACATCCCAGTATATCTTTTCCAGGAAGCCAAGAAGCGCGGTGTTGAACGCCATGGGGTTTTCCAGATTGGCCATGTGGCCGGCCCCGGGGATTATCAAGAATTCCGAGTCGGGAATGGCCGCGGCCATTGCGCGGGCGTCTTCTGGAGGGGTCAGGGTATCCTCCTCGCCAACCAGGATGAGTGTAGGCACGTCAATTTCGCTCAGCAGCGGTCGCGAGTCGGGTCGCCCGGCAAGCGCCTCCAGGGCCCGCGCTACCCCTTCGGGGTCGGCTTCGCGCACCCAGGTCTCGAGCGACCTGACCACCGCCCGTTTTCCTTCGTCGCTTGAGGCAAGCGTACTTTTGGAGAGAACTGCGGGCACGAAGTCGTCCACCAGCACCTCGGTTCCCTCAGCGCGCACCCGTGCGGCCAGCTCGGCCCTCTTTTTCTTACCCTCCTCGTCGTCGGGCTGGGCGCGGGTGTCGGCGAGAACCAGGCCGACTATGCGGTCGGGGAATAATTCCCACATCCGAAAGGCCAGATAGCCGCCCATGGAGAGGCCCACGAGGACGGCTTCCTGAAAGCCAAGATAGTCGAGAACATCGTTCAATTCCCCGGCCCAGTCTTGCAGGTTTGCCGGACCCGGTTCCCGTCCGCCAAAACCGGGCAGGGCAGGGGCGTAGAGCGAGTAGCGTCCGTCCAGTTCGGCAATCTGCGGCAACCACATTCCGGGATTGAATGGAAATGCGTGTAGCAGCACAACCGGTTTGCTGGCAATCAACCAGTCCATGTTTTCCCCTTTATGCCACGCGATTCGAGCAGGAGAACGAGATCGGCGTCTTTGACGCCGACCCAGTTCTCCCCGTTCTTTTGAAAGGCTACGATCTTGTCCTCACCCGCAGCCTCCTTCCATAGCTGCATGAGGTGAGTATCACCCATCAGCAGAGGCGTTACCTGCTTAGCAAGGAATGCTTTCATGCCGAGCGAACCTCTTCGATGGCCTGTTCCAGGGCGTTCCATGCCAGCGTGGCGCACTTCACCCGCGCATGGAGCTTGGCTACCCCCTGCAGGGCGCTCAGGTCCCCCAATTCCGGCGCCGGCGGCTGGCCCTCTACTACCATGGCCTTAAACTTCCTTTCCAGTTCCAGTGCTTCATCGAGCGTTTTCCCGCGAATCAGATCGGTCATCATGCTGGCCGAGCTCTGGCTGATGGCGCAACCGTGCCCGGTGAAGCCGGCTTCGGTGATGACATTACCATCGAGTTTCAGGAAGAGTTCGATCTGATCACCGCAGCTTGGGTTGTTGCCACCGACGCGCACCGTCGGGTTTTCCAGGGGTCCGAAATTGTGCGGTTTCTGGGCATGCTGCATGATGGTTTCGCGATAGAGTTCTTCTAGCAGGCTCATGGCAAGTCCATTCTAGTAGAGGGTGGCGCGGGTGTTGCCGGGCGCCGGGTTCATCAGGGTCGTGGGCGGCAAGGTTCGGGCGATATCTTACAGCCAGCCGGCAAAAAACTCGCGCGCTTTTTTCAGCGCCTCCACCAACCGGTCTACATCGCTCTTGGTGCTGTAAACATAGAAACTGGCGCGGGCGCTGGCGGTGGCGTTGAGGCGGCGGTGCAACGGTTGGGCGCAGTGATGACCGGTGCGCACCGCAACCCCGTGTTCGTCTAGGGCGGTTGCCAGGTCGTGAGGATGGAGGCTGCCCAGATTGAACGCGACCACCCCGCCCCGATCTTCTCCCCGGGGACCGTAGAGAATCAGGTCGGGTACTGCGGATAGCTCGTCCAGCGCGTACTCCACCAGCTGCCGATCGTGCATCCAAACGTTTTCCATTCCCAGTTCCATGAGGTAGTCGGCGGCCGCCCCCAAGCCGATCGCCTCAGCGATGGCTGGGGTGCCTGCTTCGAAGCGCTGGGGCGGCGGAGCGTAGGTGGAGCGTTCCAGCTGTACCTCTTCGATCATGCTGCCCCCACCCAGGAAGGGCGGCAGTTTTTTCAGCACCTCACGTCGCCCCCACAGCGCGCCAGCGCCGGTGGGGCCGAGCATCTTGTGGCCCGAAAGGGCATAGAAGTCGGCGTTCAGTTCATGTACCCGCACGGGTAAATGGGGGGCGGCCTGAGCTCCATCCACCACGGTAAGAGCCCCTTTTTCGCGCGCCGCCGCCGCCAGCTCCGCTACCGGATTGACGGTGCCGAGGACGTTTGACATCTGGGTCAGCGAGAAGATACGGGTGCGCTCTGAAAGCAGCGAATCGAAGGCGTCCAGGTCGAGCCGGCCTTCTCTTGTCACAGGGACGGCCTTGATAACGGCGCCGGTCCGCGCCGCCACCAGCTGCCAGGGAACCAGGTTGGCGTGGTGCTCCATTTCGGTGAGCAGAATTTCATCGCCGGCATGCAGGTTGTTCAACCCCCAGGCATGGGCCGCCAAGTTGAGCGCTTCGGTGGCGTTGCGCACGAATACAATTTCGTCTGTGTCGGCTCCCAGAAAGCGGGCCACCTTTCCCCGGGCATCTTCGTAGGCATCGGTGGCGCGCATTGACAGCGCGTAGGCGGCGCGGTGAACGTTGGCGTGGTCCCGTTCGTAATAGAGCGTCATTGCGTCGATCACCGAGCGTGGCTTCTGGCTGCTTGCCGCCGAGTCGAGGAAGACGAGGTCGGGGTTGTTGGCAAATATCGGAAAGTCCCGTTTGATCGTTTCGGGCTCGAACATAATTTTCACCTCTACCGCTAGTCTACGCCCGCGCCGGCCGGCGCGGGCGTAGATGGGCGAGAGGGCTAGCCAGCCAGCCTGTCTTCGATGATCCAGGCGATGTGGGCGCGCAGCTTCTCCAGCGGCACCCGGCCCAGAACCTCCTCCAAAAAGGCGGCTACCAGCAGCTGTTCGGCGCTGGCGCGGTCGATACCGCGGGTCTGCATGTAGAAGATCTGGCCTTCATCGACCGGCGCGGTCGAGGAGCCGTGGCTGCAGCGAACGTCGTTGGCGGCGATCTCCAGCTGCGGCACGCTCTCGGCCCGCGCCTGGCGGCTGAGCAGCAGGTTGCGGTTGGTCTGGTAGGCGTCGGTCTTCTGGGCGGTCGGCTCGAGCCGGATCAGGCCCTGGTAGACCACCTTGCCGTCGCCGTTGGCCGCGCCTTTGTAGTAGACGTCGGAGCGGGCCTGGGCGCTTACGTGGTGCTGGGTGGTGTAGTGATCGAGGTGCTGGCCCTGGCCGGCAAAGTAGACGCCCAGCATCTCCGAGTCGGCCCCCGGACCGACCAGTTCGCTGGCCACCTCGGTGCGGGCCAGGCTGGCGCCCAGGTTGGCCGCCAGGTCGAGGAGCTGGGCGTCTTTTTCGACCAGCGCCCGCTGGCGGTGGAAGTGGTAGACGCCGCGGCCCCAGGTCTGAACGTTGGCGTGGCGCATCCGCGAACCTGGCCGCAGCAGTATCTCGCTAACGGCCACCTGAACCCGCTGTTCCAGTTCGCCCGAAAGGTACTCTTCGATGAAGGTGGCGCTGGCGTTATCGTCGAGAACTATCAGGGTGCGGCCGTGGCTCTGCACGCCGCCGGCGGTGGCGTAGTGGAAGACGCCCAGCGGAGTCTTGAGCTCGACGCCGGCGGGAACATAGACGAAGGCCCCGTAGCTCCAGAGGGCGGCGTTGAGGGCGGCCAGCTTGTCTTCGGGGCCCTGGAGGCCGGTTTCGCTTACCGCCTGGTAGAGTGCGCCTTCAACGTGCTCGCCATGGTCTTGCAAAGCTCGCTCGAGGCTGGCGAGAACGACGCCCTTTTCCGCCAGCTCGGCCGGCAGGCGGGAGTAGACAAGGCGGCCATCGGCGAAGACCAGCGCCGCCTCCACGTCGCTCTCTTCCAGCCGCCGGCGCACCGCCGCCGGCAATGAATCGAAGTCGAGCAACTCCTCACCGCCGCCTTCTTCCAGCGGCAGCGAGAAGAGTTCGGGCTCGATGCGGGTATAGCGCCAGGCCTCGTTCTTGGTCGTTGGCCAGTCGAGGTCTTCGAAGATGGCAAAGGCGCGCCGCCGGGCATCCGCCAGCCAGTCGGAGCCGGCGGCGGCCAGACGCTCCAGTTCCCCGTTCAGGGAGGTAGTCTTGGTAGCCTCCATCTAGCCCACCGATCCTTCCATTTCCAGCTCGATCAGGCGGTTCAGCTCGACCGCGAACTCCAGCGGCAGCTCCTTGGCCACCGGCTCGATGAAGCCGCGGACGATCAGCGCCGCCGCCTCATCCTCGGGAATGCCGCGGGTGGTCAGGTAGAAGATCTGGTCGTCGGCCAGGCGGCTGACCGTCGCCTCGTGGCCGACGCTGGCGGTTTCGTTGGCGATCTCCATGTAGGGGTAGGTGTCGGTTTTGGAGTTTTCGTTGACCAGCAGGGCGTCGCACTCGACGTTGACCCTGGCGCGGTCGGCCCGCGAGAGCACCTTTACCAGGCCGCGGTAGCTGCTGCGCCCCTCGCCCTTGGAGATCGACTTGGAAACGATCGAGCCCGAGGTCTCGGGGGCGGCGAAGATCAGCTTGGCGCCGGTATCGAGGTGCTGGCCGTCGCCGGCGAAGGCGATCGAGAGAATCTCGCTGCGGGCGCCGGGGCCGCGCAGAACCGACGAGGGGTACTTCATCGTCACCTTGGAACCCAGGTTGCCGTCGAGCCACATGTGGTAGCCGCCCTCTTCGACCAAAGCCCGCTGGGTGACCAGGTTGTACATGTTGATCGGCCAGTTCTGGATGGTGGTGTAACGGCTCTCGGCCCCCTTCCTGACAATGATCTCGATAACGCCGGTGTGCAGCGCCTCGGTGGTGTAGATAGGGGCGGTGCAGCCCTCGATGTAGTGGACCTTGGCTCCCTCGTCGACGATGATCAGGGTTCGCTCGAACTGGCCGAAACCCTCGGTGTTGACGCGGAAGTAGGCCTGCAGCGGCACCTCGACCTCGACCCCCGGGGGAACGTAGACGAAAGAACCGCCGGAGAAGAGGGCTGAATTGAGAGCGGCGAACTTGTTGTCGGTCGGGGGAACGACCTTGGCGAAGTACTCGCGGAAGAGGTCTTCGTGCTCGCGGACGCCGTCTTCGATCGACTTGAAGATGACCCCCTGCTTTTCCAGCTCTTCCTTGATCGAGTGGTAGACCATCTCCGAGTCGTACTGAGCGCCGACGCCGGCCAGAACCTTCTGCTCGGCCTCGGGAATGCCCAGCTTCTCGTAGGTGCGGCGGATTTCTTCGGGCACCTCGTCCCAGCTGCGAGCGTTCTCGCGCGCCGGCGGCTTGACGTAGTAGTAGAAGTCGTCCATCTGCCGCTCGAGCTCGGCCAGGTCTGGCCCCCACCTGGGCCAGGGCTTTTCGAAGTAGGTCTCCAGCGCTTTCAGGCGGAACTCGAGCAGCCAGTCGGGCTCGCCCTTGATCTCGGAGATGGCCCGCACGACCTCCGGGGTCAGCCCCTTGAGCTTGACCTCCGGCTCCACCTCGTCGGCGAAACCCCACTGGTAGTCTTCGCTGATGTGCTTGAGTTCGGTTTCGCTCACGTCGCCTCCTGGGCTCCCACTTCTTCCCCCAGCCAGTCGTAGCCGCGCTCCTCCAGCTCCAGCGCTAGCTCGCGGCCGCCGGTCTTGACGATGCGGCCGTCCATCATCACGTGGACCACGTCGGGGACGATGTAGCCCAGCAGCCGCTGGTAGTGGGTGATCACCAGCGCGCCAAAATCGGGGCCGCGCATGGCGTTGACGCCCCCCGCGACGATCTTGAGGGCGTCGATGTCGAGGCCCGAGTCGGTCTCGTCGAGGATGGCGTAGGCCGGCTCAAGCACCATCAGCTGCAAGATTTCGTTACGCTTCTTCTCCCCGCCCGAAAAACCCTCGTTCAGGTAGCGGGTCAGGTAGGCTTCGTCCCACTCGAGCACCTCGACCGCCCGCTGCAGCTTGGCGTAGAACTCGGTCAGCGGCACCTCGCGGCCAAAGCGGGCCTGCAGCGCCAGCCGCAGGAAGTTGGCGATGGTCACGCCGGGCACCTCGACCGGGTACTGGAAGGCCAAAAACAGCCCCTTGCGGGCGCGTTCGTCGGGCTCCAGGCCCAGAATGTTCTCGCCGTCTAAGAGCACCTCGCCCTTGACGACCTGATAACTGGGGTCGCCGGCGATTACCTTGCCCAGCGTGCTCTTGCCGGCGCCGTTGGGCCCCATCAGGGCGTGGACCTCGCCCCGGGGAATGGTTAAGTTGACACCTTTGAGGATCGGCCTGCCGTCCACATTGATCCATAGGTCACGGATCTCGAGCATCTTAGTCATGCTTCCTCCAAAGCTCGGCCGCTATAATCCTGACCGATACACTCAGGATTATAGCGGCAGGGGCTCCCGGACACAAGGGCGCCGCGCTTCTTAGCGATGCTGTTTGACCAGCGTGTACCCCTTGGCCTTCATGCAGTCGTTGATATATGAGCGCACGAAGGTGTTACGGTAGTCGGCGTAGGCGTCGGCAACGGCGTCCTTGGCGGCGTCTTCCACGCGCCTCGCCAGCTCCGGGGGCGTTTCGTAGGGGACGTCTACGTAGACGTGAAACTCGCTCAGGGGCGGTGTGGCTTCGGTGAAGGTCGCCAGCGCGCTATAGCGGCAGGCCTTCAGGTCGCGCTCCCGCTGGGTGCTGGTTGCTCCCGGCCGGTACCATACCCGGGGGGCGCAGGCTGACAGCAACAGGATTAGGGCCAGCAATATGGGGCCGAACTTTTTCACGCTCTCCTCCTTCCTGGCTACGCGGTCGCAGCCAGAGCTTGTTCGAGGTCCTGCTTCAGTGCTTCTGCGGGCTCCAGGCCCGCAAAGAGCCGGACCAGTCCCGGTGGGAAGCCGTAAGCTTCCCGCACCCGCGGCTGGGAGGCGAGCGGCAGTACGAGTGATTCGTGCCCGCCCCAGCTGACGCCGATCGCAAAGAGGTTGAGAGCATCGGAGAAAGCGCGCGCTGCCTTTTCGTCCTTCAGTTCGATTGAGAACAGCCCGCCGGTGCCTTCCAGGTATTTTTTGGCCAGCCCGTTCTGGGGGTGGCCGGAAAGGCCGGGGTGAAGCACTCTTTTAACCTTGGGATGGGAGTCCAGATAGCGAGCCAGCTCCAGGGCGGTCGCTTCGTGGCGTTGCAGGCGCAGCTGCAGGGTGCGCAGACCGCGCACCAGCAGCCACGCTTCCCAGGGGGCCAGCTTGGCCCCCAAGAATACCGTGCCCAGGGAGCGCACTTCATCCAGCAAATTTTTGGATCCCGTTACCGCTCCTGCCACCACGTCGGAATGGCCCGAAAAATATTTGGTTGCGGAGTGGACCACCAGATCGACGCCAAACCGCAGCGGCCGCAGATAGACCCCCGCGCCGTAGGTGTTGTCGATCACCGAAAGGACGCCGTGTTCTCGCGCCGATTTGGTAAGAGGGTCCAGGTCCTGCAGCTCGAAGGTATACGAGGTGGGGGATTCGAGCAAGAGCATGCGTGCCCCGGGCAGCGCCGCTTGCAAAGCTGCGGTGTCGGTACCGGGTACGAAGTCCACCCCGACGCCGAACTTTGGCAGCAGCTTGGTCAGGGTGCCGTAGGTACCGGCGTAGACGGGGGTGGCGGCCACTACACGATCACCGGATTTCAGAAAGGTGAAGAGAACGGCGGTCATGGCAGCGTTGCCGCTCGCGAATGCAAGCGCATCCTCCGCCCCTTCCAGAGCCGCCACCTTTTTTTCAAAAGCGCGCACTGTAGGGTTGGAGATGCGGGTATAGACGGGTTTTTCCCCGGATTTCATTGCCGCTTCGAACTCGGCGCTGGTGGCAAAAGCGAAGAGCGAGTTCTGGAAAACGGGAGGCGCAACCTCGCCGAAGCCGGAAAGCGATGGTTCGTGTAGCAGGGAAATAGGGTCCATGCCTAAGAATAACGCTGCTGGACCCGAACGAGCACAGGTTGTTTGGCCTGGTGCGGACGGGTCCTCCGGCAGCTTTCCGGTTCTTTTTCTGTATCGCCGTGCTCGCGCCGTTTTTCGCCGCGGCGAGCCGGGCTGGCGGGCTGCCCTGCCGTGGCCGGGACTGCGCCGTATGGCAAGCTATTGGGAACATCCGGTGGTGCTTCGGCTTCGCAGGGGCCGCGATCTGACGCCAGGGTCTGTTCGGGGTTGCCTGCAAGGGTGATTATTGGATATATACTATACGGGCACCGGAATTCAACACCCGGTTTCTCTTGAAGGGAGCGTGGTGACAGGGTGAAAAGACTTGTCTGGATTATCGCGGGCATATTAGTTCTTTCCGGCATTGCATTGGCGCAAACCAGGAGATCGCTGCCTTTTTCCATCGCGGCTGTCATTCCCGTGGACGTGGGTGTGGAAATCCCCGGATTCGACATAATGGGGCGCATTGTCAGCAATGCACATATAGGAATGAACTCGGGCATGTTCCACCTTGGTTACCGCGGCTACTTTTTGCCCCAGGTGCGGCCGGGAGGCGTAAGCCCCTTCTGGGGCGTGGGCGTTCTGGTTCCGTTCAACGACCCCGCGTTGCTGCTTCGCTATAACTATTTATCGCTCGGTATTGAGTATTTCGTGACTTACAGGCTCTATATCGGCGGTCAGGTCAGTTTTTCCCCGGGGATGTTCTACTACGTGAATTACGAGATGCCGAAGTCGCGGGGAGCCATGGATATGAGTCCCCTGTTCATCGTCGTTCCCACCATCTACATTGGCTATACCTTCTTTTAGGCGTTATCCTGCGGACATGCTTCTGGCCATCGACGTAGGCAACACCGCCACCATCCTGGGTTTGTGGGACGGGGGGCATCTGCTCGAGCGCTGGCGCATCGCTACCGATCCAATGCGCATGGAGAGCGAGTACGCCGTGCTCCTGCGCGAGCTCTTCGCCATGGCGCAACTTTCGAGTCCGGACGCGGCGATAGTTTCGAGTGTGGTTCCCCCGATCGAACACGAGCTGGATCTGGCCCTGTCCAGGCTGTTTGGGATCCATCCCCTGCAGGTGGACGCACGCAGCACGGGCCTGGCGGTAGACCTGGAAAACCCCGACGAAGTGGGCGCGGACCGCCTGGTTAACTCGGTCGCCGCGCTCGCCTACAACGATCCCCGCGGCCGCTACGTGGTGGTCGATTTTGGCACGGCCACCACGTTTGATCTGGTAGAGGCTCCCGGCGTTTACAGGGGCGGCGCAATCGCGCCCGGCCCGCGTACTGCCGCCGAGGCCCTTTCGTTGCGAACGGCCAAACTGCCACGGGTGGACCTTTCGCGGCCTCCGGAGCAGGCGGTGGGGCGCTCCACCGTGCAGGCGCTGCAGTCGGGTTTGGTGCTGGGCTACGCAGCCCTCGTCGACGGCATGGTGCGACGTTTTTTGAGAGAGGCGGGAGAGGCGCTGGTGATCGCTACCGGCGGTTTCGCGCGCACCGTTGAACCGGTATGCGAAACCCTTGCGATTGTGGACGACGACCTGACGTTAAAGGGTCTCCGCATCATCTGGGAAAAAAGCACGCAGCACGGCCGCGCCACCTAGCAGTATCCACATTGCCAGATAGAAGCCAAAAAGAGCCAGTAAGAAGCCCGCCAGAGGTCCGTAGATCGACTCGTAGCGGGTGCGTGAGATCACTTTCGGCAGCAGGCGTGAAAGACCGGTCCATACGCTGGAGGCGAGCAATGCGGACCCGAGCGCGTGCAGTGTTCCCGGGTGAGGATAAGGCAGGAAACGATAGATGACGAAGAAGGCGAGTAACGTGGCCAGCCAGGGCAGAGAACCTGCCACGAGACTGCGCCAGGGCCCGTCGGGCAAGTATGGCAGCACCATAGTAATCGCCAGACTCCCGAGGCTGAAAAGCAGCAGCCCCAGACCCAGCAGGAGCGGTGCCACAAGACCCAGAATGCGGCCGCGCCAGCCGGGTCCGCGACCGCCGAAGATGAGCGAGAGCGCGTAGGACAGAGCGGCGAAAAAGTTACTGGCGGTCCAGCCCAAAACCAGCACCGAGGTAAGCGTGGCGCTGGCGGCGCCCTTGCGCAGCGCCTGGGTTACGGTTTCGCCCACCGCAGCCGAGGTGGGGAACAGGTTTTGTGCAAGGTGTTCGATCTGGAGCATGAAGGCGTGCTCCAGATCGGGGCGGCTTTCTAGTATCAGTCCGAATACACCGACTATCAACAGTAGCAGCGGTAGCAGGCTGAAAAGGGCGTAATACGCCAGCGAGGCGGCGAAGAAGGGTACGTGCGCCTGGCTGTAGACGCGAACCAGGCGCGCTATGAACCGGCGCAGCGCCGTGAAGTCCACCTAGTCACGCACCTGCCCTTCTCCGAGGGCGATGTACTTGGTGGTGGTCAGCTCGCGCACCCCCATGGGACCGTAGGCGTGCAGCTTGCTGGTCGAAATGCCGATTTCTGCTCCCAGCCCCAGCTGGAAACCGTCGTTGAAGCGGGGGCTGGCGTTGACGAGCACCAGGCTGGCGTCCACTTCACGCAGGAACCGGTGGGCGCGCGCATAATGCCCGGTTACGATTACCTCGGTATGGTGGGAGCCGTAGTGGCCTATGTGTTCGAGCGCCGAATCCATGTCCGGCACCACCTTGACCGCCAGGATCAAATCCAGGAACTCCTTCCCCCAGTCGTCGTCGGTGGCGGGTTTGGCGTCCTTCAGAAAGGATAGGGCGTTTTCGTGGGCCCGAAGTTCCACGCCCGCCGCCGTGAGATTCTCCTCCACTTGCGGCAGGAACGCGGCGGCCTCGGCCTCGTGCACCAGAACGGCCTCGAGCGCGTTGCAAACGCCCGGGCGCTGCACCTTGCCGTTATGAACCAGACGCACGGCCATTTCCAGGTCTGCTCCCGCGTCCACGTAGAGGTGGTTCACCCCCTCGGCGTGGTAGAGAACGGGCATGCGGGCGTGCTCGGCCACCAGTTCGATCAGGCCCTTGCCGCCGCGGGGGATTATCAGGTCCAGGTAACGGTCGGCTGCGAGCATTTCCATTACTGCCCGGCGGTCGCTCACCGGAACCAGCTGGACCGCGTCGGGCGGCAGCCCCGCGCCGGTCAACGCTTCCTGGAAGAGCTGCGCCAGTAAGGTATTGGTGCCCAGCGCCTCTTTGCCGCCACGCAGGACGATGGCGTTTCCCGACTTGAGACTCAGCCCTGCCGCCTCCACGGTGGCGCCGGGACGGGCCTCGTAGATGAAGCCGATCACGCCCAGGGGAATTCGCATTTTGCCGACGCGGATTCCGTTATCCAGCACGCGCATTTCGCTTATTTCCCCCAGGGGATCGGGCATGGCGGCTACCTGACGCAGTCCGGCTATCAGGGAGTCGAGGGTGGGATCGTCCAGTTTCAAGCGACCGAATCGGGGCCCGGAGAGGCCGGATGCTGCGGCTGCTTCCAGATCTGCGGTGTTGGCATCGAGGATCGCGCCGCGCTCCTGCTCGAGCAGCCTGCTCATCTCCAGCAGCGCGGCGTTCCGCGCCGCCCCGCTTGAAGCGCTGAGCGTGCGGGCAGCGTCCCGGGATTCAGCGAGCATGCTTTCCAGGTTGAAACCTTCCATGCCCTACGATACCGTGAGCGCCTCAGGGGTCGCGGGCCAGGGCAAAGTGGTTGCGGTGAATGACCTCCTCCGGGACTTTTCGCTTCAGTATCTCGGGGAGCCGGTCTGAAGGCGCTCCGGCGATGCGGCGCAGGTCGTCGGAGGAGTAGTTGCAGAGGCCCATACCCACCAGCCCGCCTTCCGGGTCCAGCACACGTACGGGGCTGCCGGCGTCCCACTGGCCCCTTACTTCGCGTACTCCTACGGCGAGCAACGAGCGGCCCTGGTGACGCAAAGCCCGGGCCGCTCCCGTGTCCACCACTATTGACCCGCTAGAGCGTGGCAGTTGCGCCAACCACAGTCTTTCGCCGGCATAGCGGCGTTCGCGGGCGGTGAAGATGGTTCCGATTTCCTCGCCCGCCAGGGCGCGCGCGAGCACCTGCGGCTCCCGGCCCGGAAGCAGCCAAAGGGGAATGCCCGCCGCCGCCGATTTAGCCGCGGCGATCAGCTTGCTCTTCATTCCTCCGCGCCCGGCGCTGCCGGGGCGGTCCGAAGCCATGGCCATTACCTCGGGGGTCACTGCCGCCACTTTTCTGATAGGGGACGCAGCGGGATCCTCGCGGGGGTCGCGTTCGTAGAGGGCGTCTGCTTCCGAGAGCACTGCCAGCAGGTCGGCGCCTATCATGGATGCCACGAGTACCGCCAGCTGGTCGTTGTCGCCGAACTGGATTTCCTCGGTCATCACCGTGTCGTTTTCGTTTACGACCGGCACGACGCCCCAGGTAAGTAGACGCTCGAGCGTACCGCGGGCGTTGTTGTAGCGGGCGCGTTCGGCCAGGTCGTCCGCGGTCAGCAGCACCTGGGCAGTACGCAGACCGTGCCGGGCGAAGGCTTCCTGCCATGAGCGCATCAGCTCGGGTTGCCCCAGCGCCGCCGCCGCTTGCAGCTCACCTAGATTACTGGGCGGCTTGGGAAGGAAGCCGCCGGCTGCGCTGATCGCGCCGCTGGAAACCAGTACCACCTGGCGGTTCTCTTCTATTAGGGCCGCCATCTGAGCGGCCAGCTCCGCTATCTTTTCCCTGTCGAGACCGCCTTCTCCCGCGATTACAGCACTGCCTACCTTGACCAGCAGCCGCCGTGCGGCGGCCAGAGGACTCGGTTCCATAAATGCGATTGTATTCAAAGCCAAGGACAAATGTTAGCAGAGTCTCTTGTTATCAAGGGTATAGGAGGACAGCTATGGGCCGACTCAAGGCATGGATTTGGGCATTACTCGTTGCGATGGTCGTATTGTTCGTGTGGGTTTGGTTTATCGCCAGCCCCGAGCCCACGGTGGCTAAGCGTACCCTGAAGACACCTCCCGAGATCGTGTATTCCGATCACAGCGAGGCGTTCGCCGAAGCGGGTATCACCGCATATGAAGGCGCCAAGAGCTGTGCGGCCTGCCACGAGGATGAAGCCAGGGACGTTTTCCACTCTTATCACTATCAGATGCAGAATACGGTCGCCGACGTGGTGGGCCACGGTCCTACCCTCGCCGGCGGAAAGCTTGCTTATAACGACTTTTGTGGCGCAATCTTCTGGGGCGGCCGCGTGGGGGTAAATTATATCGGCAAAGCCTTGTTAAAAGCGCCGCCTCCGGGAAAAGAAGAGCTGGCGGGTACCTTCATCGCTTCGGGCTGTTCAATGTGCCACGGCGTCGGCATGGGTGACATACCCCAGCCTGCGGAAGAGCCGGACGAGAAGGCTCTCGCCAACATCGACTGCCTGGCGTGCCATGCCGACCCGGCGGTGCTGCCTACGGGAGCCAAGGGTGTCAAGAAAGGCATAAAGGTCCCTATCAAGGACGAAAGCGGGAAGTGGCATTACATTTACAATCCTGAGCTCGACTTCGAGAAATTGGCGGCCAAGATCGTCGCCAAGCCCGTGAAGGACCAGTGTCTGCTTTGCCACGCCTTTTCCGGCGGCGGACCGGGTTTCAAACGTCCGAATATAGATCCAGCGCTGATGGGAAAGGTACCCGAGGATGTCGACGTTCATCTGGCTCGCGGCATGGAGTGCACCGACTGTCATGTTTTCGAGCATCACGAAGTGGCGCTCAAGGGGCCTGACACCTGGTCGCGTACCGACCTGGTTGCAGCTCCGACCTGCGCCGACTGTCACGAAAAACGCCACACCAAGCCGGTAATCGGGTGGATACTGGAAACCTTCCACATGGAAAAGGTGGCTTGCCAGACCTGTCACATCACCCATTACGCCAAGAAGACCCCTACGGATCTGCATCGTAACTGGTCGAAGGCCGAGTTCAGCGATAAATTGAAGCGCTGGGAGCCCGAGATCGAGCTGGGGAGCGACTTGAAGCCCACGTACCGCTGGTGGAACGAGAAAAGCAGGATAGCGTATCTCTATCCGGAAGAAGCCAAGGTGGAGGATGGAAAAATTACCTATATGGCGCCGGCTGGAGAAGAGGCCAAGCGCGCGGGGCTGCTCAAGTTTGAAACCGACGGCAAGATATACCCCTTCAAGCATCACGAGGCTATAGTCCCCTTCGACCCCACGCGCAGGATACCGGTGCCCGTCAAAGTAGGGTTGGTGTTTGCAACGGGCAACACCGAGTTAGCGGCCAAGGTGGGGGCCAAGCTTGCAGGGCTGAACTTTACCGGCGACTACGTGAGGCTCGAGCGCCTGATGGCTATCAACCACGGTGTCGAGCCCGCGGAAAATGCCAAACAGTGCTTCGACTGTCACGGTCCGGTGCTGCGCGATATGCCCTGGCACGAGCTGGGTTACGGTAAGTACCCCGAGGTCGTCTTCAGTCTCTTCCTGCTGCTGGGCTTCGTCGTAGCCGTGGCGCTGCTCTACTGGTTAGTACGCAAGTAGGTTTGTACAGAATCCGCACCCCGGCCGGCCGGCCGGGGTGCGCTCATTTGAAAGCTGCTCAGTCGGCGGCAACGCCGATGCGGCGGGCAATTTCGGGAATGCGTCGCAGGAATACCCCCGTAGGACTTTCGGAGTCTTGCGCTACCTCCTCGGGGGTGCCCGTGGCCACCAGATAGCCGCCGCGTTCGCCGCCTTCGGGACCCAGATCCAGGATCCAGTCGGCTGTTTTGATGACGTCCATATTGTGTTCGATTACGAGCACGCTGTTGCCCTTGTCTACCAGCCGGTGCAGTACCTCGAGCAGCTTCTTGACGTCCTCGAAGTGCAGGCCGGTGGTGGGTTCGTCGAGAATGTAGAGCGTTTTGCCGGTGGCCTTGCGCCCCAGCTCGGTGGCTAGCTTGATGCGCTGGGCTTCACCGCCGGAAAGAGTGGGGGAGGGCTGCCCCAGCTTCATGTAACCGAGACCGACGTCCATCATCAGCTGCAGCTTGCGCCTGATGCCGGGATGGTGTTGGAAAAACTCCAGCGCTTCCTCGACGGTCATGTCGAGTACGTCGGCGATCGTTTTGCCGCGCAACTTCACCTCAAGCGTCTCCTTGTTGTAGCGCTTTCCCTTGCATACTTCGCAGGGCACGTAGATATCGGGCAGAAAGAGCATCTCGATCTTTACCGTACCGTCACCGCGGCAGGCTTCGCAGCGCCCGCCCTTTACGTTGAAGCTGAAGCGCCCCGGAGCGTAGCCACGCTTGCGCGCCTCCGGGCTCTTGGCGAACATGTCGCGGATCTCATCGAATACGCCGGTGTAGGTGGCGGGATTGGAGCGCGGAGTGCGGCCGATCGGGCTCTGGTCGATTTCTATCACCTTGTCCAGGTGTTCGACGCCTTCGATACGATCGTGGCGGCCGGGGATCGCTTTAGAGCGCATGATCTGACGCGAGAGCGACGCGTAGAGGATGTCGTGCATCAGGGTGCTCTTGCCCGATCCCGAGGGCCCGGCGATGACCACGAACTTTCCCAGCGGGATCTCCACGTCCAGATTCTTGAGGTTGTGTTCGCGGGCGCCACGGACCGTCAGCGCCCGTCCTGTTCCCTTGCGCCGCTCGGCGGGGACGGAAATGGTTTTGTCGCCGCGCAGGTATGCGCCGGTGAGGCTGGTGGGGTGTTTTGCAACCTGGTCGGGTGTTCCTTCGGTCACTATCCCGCCGCCGTGAATACCGGCGCCGGGTCCCATGTCCACCATCCAATCGGCGGAGCGCATGGTCTCTTCGTCGTGCTCCACCACGATCAAGGTGTTTCCCAAATCGCGCAGCTTCTTGAGGGTGCCGATGAGTCGCTGATTATCGCGCGCGTGCAGCCCGATCGAGGGTTCGTCGAGCACGTAGAGCACGCCGGTGAGGCCGCTGCCGACCTGGGTGGCCAGGCGGATCCGCTGCGCTTCGCCTCCGGAGAGGGTGTTGGCGGCGCGATCCAGCGACAGGTATTCAAGGCCTACATCGGTCAGGAATCCGAGCCGGGCGGTCACCTCGCGCAGAATTGGACGGGCGATTTGCAACTGGAATTCATTCAGCTTGCCGGGGAGCTCGAGGAAAAACTCGAGCGCGTCACGAACCGCCATGGCTGATATTTCGGCGATGTTCAGGCCCGCGATCTTTACCGCCAGCACCTCGGGTTTGTAGCGGGTGCCGCCACAGGCGCTGCAGGCACTCATGCTCATGTACCCCTCGAGCCAGTCGCGCATGCCTTCCGACTCGACCTCTTTGTAGCGGCGTTTCAGCCAGGGTATGACGCCTTCGTAAGTTACCTCTAGCCGCATGGTTTCGCGCCCGCCGCGACGAAATACGACCTCGAAGGGCTCCTCGACGCCATAGAGGATCGCCTGCTGGTGTTCGGGGTCCAGCTCTTTGAAGGGGGTCTTCATGTCGAAGCCCAGATGCTCGGCCAGCGCCCGCGCCCGGTCCCACATGTGGCTGACCTGGCTGCTGCGCCCCTTGGACCACGGCAGGATAGCGCCTTCCGCCAGTGAAAGCGCCGGGTTGACCACCAGCTCGGGGTCGAACTCGAGGCTGTAACCCAGGCCGCTGCAGACTTCGCAGGCGCCGTAGGGAGAGTTGAAGGAAAAGATTCGCGGTTCAAGCTCTTCCAGCACCGCGCCGTGCTCGGGGCAGGCGAACTTTTCGGAGTAGAGCCGCTCCTCCTCGCCTTTTTCCCGTACAAACAGCACCCGCAGGAGACCTTCTCCGCGCAACAGTGCCAGCTCTACCGATTCGGCTATGCGCCCGCGCTCATCGTTTATCAATGTTACCCGGTCCACTACCAGGTCGATGTCGTGGGTTTCGTAGCGTTTCAGATCCCGCCCGAGCGCTTCTTCGATGCGCACGATCTCGTTGTCGAGGCGCACTCGCGTGTAGCCTTCCTTGAGCAGTTGCTGAAAAAGTTTCTTGTATTCGCCCTTGCGCCCGCGCACGAGTGGCGCCATGAGGATTGCCTTGGTGCCTTCTGGTTCGGAAAGCAGCCGGTCGGTGATTTCGCTGGCGGAGCTGCGCTCTATCTTGCGGCCGCAGATTGGACAGTGGGCCTCACCGGCGCGGGCGAATAGGAGCCGCAGGTAGTCGTGAATCTCGGTGACCGTACCCACGGTCGAGCGCGGATTGTGAGAGGTGGTCTTTTGATCTATCGATATCGCCGGGCTAAGCCCTTCGATATGTTCCACGTCGGGTTTGTCCATAACCCCCAGGAACTGGCGGGCGTAGGAAGAAAGACTTTCAACGTAACGTCGCTGTCCTTCGGCGTATATGGTGTCGAAGGCCAGCGTACTCTTTCCGGATCCCGAAACGCCGGTGATGACGATGAACTTTCCGCGGGGTAACTCCAGGGAGATGTTTTTTAGATTATGCTCACGTGCGCCCTTGATGACGATTCGGTCCATCCGAACAATTCTACCACCCGCAGCGGTTGAGGTGAAGCTCGCGTATTGGATAATTTCTTGGCAATCCCAAGCGTTGTGGCCGTTTCCCGCAGGGTTAGCCGAGACCCAGGAGCAGGAATGCCAGTGGTGCTAGGAGGGCGGTGATCAGGCCTGTTGCGGCCATGGCCAGACCGGAGACCGCCAAAGCGAGCGCCCCTTCTTCGGCAGCTCGGGCGGTGCCAATGCCGTGGCTGGCAGCGCCCAGGGCCAGCCCGCGCTCGAAGGGGGCCACTACCCCCAGCCGCTCCATGATCCAGGGGCCGAACGCCGCCCCCAGGATGCCGGCAATGATGATTAGCGGGACGGCTAGACCCGCATTGACTCCCAGGCGGGGGCCCAGATCCACCGCTACGGCGGAGGTTATCGATTTGAGCGCTAGGGCCTTTTGCAGCTCGGGCCCCGCCCCCAGCGCCCGCGCCAGTAAGGGGGTGAGGGTAAGGCTGGTTGCACTGCCTGCAACGAGTCCGCCCAAAAAAGGGCGCAGCCTCCCCGCGAGACTCCCCCGCTCGTTCCAGGCGACCCAACCCAGTGCCACCACCGCGGGTTTTAGCAACCAGACCAGCGGCAGCGTTTCCCGCTGGTAGCGTTCCAGCGGATATCCTCCCGGCTGCAGGGCAATGATCAGTGCCAGCACCGTCAGTCCGACCGGATTGGTCAGCGGATGCGGCCGGAGACGATAGGCGTGCAGAGCCGCCAGATATATAAGCAAAGTAACGATCAGCCCCATCGTGCACCTGCCAGCGTCGCCAGCATGGTTATCAATGTTCCCAATACCAGCGCCCCCGTTACCGCCAGTGCGTGGTCTCGCAGCAGGTTTTCGAACGCGAGAACTCCCACGCCTACGGGAACGAAATACAGACCCAACCATCGTAGCAGCGGTCCTGCCGCCGCGGCTACGCTGCGGCCATCCAGGCGACCGCTGGCCAGTGCTATGTAGAGCAGGAGCATACCCCAGAGGCTGCCCGAGAGCGGAGCCCCGGGAAGCAGGCGCGCGAGAACCTCTCCCAGACCCCAAAACGCCCAAAGCAGTGCGAAGCCGACCAGAGCATTCATGATCCCAGAAGTTCGCGGGCGTGCTCCAGAGCTGTTTTACTGTACGAACCCGAGAGCATCCGCGCCAGTTCACGTACCCGCGCCTCGCCCTCGAGTCTTTCGAGCCGTGCCTGCGCACCATCGCGGGCCACCCGGTAATGTGTATCCGCGGCCGCCGCTATTTGCGCCAGGTGTGTAACGACGATCACCTGGCGGTCGCGGGCGAGTCGTGCCAGGCGTTCGGCCACGGCGACGGCTACCTCGCCACCAATGCCCACATCCACCTCGTCGAAGATTACGGTAGGCGCGTCGCCGCCGGTATGCAGTGCCAGAGCAAGCATGATTCGGCTTAGTTCACCGCCGCTGGCGGTTTTTTCCACGGGCGCCGGCGCCAGCTCGGGGCTTGCCGAAAAGAGGAAGCGCACCTCGTCTGCGCCATGGGGCTCGGGCTCGGGCAGCAACGTTACTTCTACCTTGAACGTGGCTTTGGGCATGCCCAGGGAGCGCAGTTCTTTCTCTACAGCCGGCCCGAGTTTCGTAGCCGCTTGCAAACGGGCGCGGTGTAGAGCCTCCGCTTCCTGGTCGAGACTTTCGCGCGCTTTGCGGAAGCTGAGCCGCAGCTCTTGCAGCCGTTCCTCGGCATTTTCCAGCTCGGCGATTTCGGCTCGCAGTTTTGCCGCGAAGGAAATGACCGCCCCCAAATCGCCTCCGTATTTGCGCTCCAGTCGTTGCAATTCGGCGATGCGCCGCTGCACGGCCTCGAGCCGCTCCGGGTCGGCTTCGAGTCCGCCGGCGTATGTTTCGGCTTCGCGAACCACCGCACCGAGTGCCACCGCAATGGATTCCAGGTCCCCTGCCAATGAATCGAGCTCGGTCGTGAGCCGGGCCGCCTGATTGAGCTCCCGGGCCGCCTGGTTGACCAGGTCCAGGGCGCTCTCTTCGGATTCGGACAGCAGCTCGACGGCCTGGCCGAGGTGGCGCAGCAGCTCGTCCACGTGCCCCAAACGCCGGGCTTCGGCCTCCAACTCCTCCATTTCTTCAGGGTCTGGATCTGCCTGCTCTATCTCGAGCAGCTGGAAGCGCAGCACGTCTAGGCGACGTTCGCGTTCTCCTACCTGGATTTCCAGCCGTGAGATTTCTTCGGCGAGCTCGCGCCAGCTCTTGTGTGCGGAGCGGTAGTCATCCAAGATCTTTGCGGGAAGAAGACTGTCGAGCATTTCCCGATGCCGGCTGCGGCGGGCCAGCGCCAGGGCCGCATGCTGGGTGTGAATCGCTATGCGACCGTTCAGTTCGTGCTGCAGTTCGGCCAGCGTCACGACCTCGCCGTCGATCCGGGGCACGCTGCGGGCGGGCGACACTTTGCGGCTGAACGAACGACCCTCAATCCAGGCGGTTGTCAGGAGCGCGCCGTCTGCGGGTCCGATTAGGCCGGAATCCGCCCTTGCCCCCAGGAGCAACCCCAGAGCACCTATCAGAATGGATTTTCCGGTTCCGGTTTCGCCCGTAAGCACCGTCAGGCCCTCTCCCGGTTCGAGGGCCGCCTCGGGGAGGGTGGCAAGGTTCTTTACCTCCAGGCGTTCCAGCATCCTCTAGATTCTAGCGTAGACTGAAATACATGGAGAGGATCGGGCTGGAGCGCTACCACGAATTCCTGCGCCGGGGGGCGCTAGTAATCGTGGTCCAGGATGAAACCCGGCCCTTTAGCGGTCTCTTTCCCGGGGCCGTCGGCCTTTCCTGGTCCCGCATCCGGCGGGGGGAATACGATCTTCCCCGGGGTCGCCCCTTGCTCGTGCTGTGTGACGAAGGGCGGCTCAGCATGATCGCTGCGCTTTATTTCGAGGCCGATGGGTATGGCCCGGCTTATGCGCTCGAAGGCGGCCGGCGAGCCCTGGAAGGGACGGTTTTGTGAACGCTCTCGACTTGGCAAAGCTGGTTCAGGACGCTGAGGCTTGCGTGCGCTGCGGACTGTGCCTTTCGGTATGCCCGACCTACCGTGAAACCCAGCTGGAAATTCAAAGCCCGCGCGGGCGCATCATGCTTTACGCCGATCACGCTCAGGGTTTGGTGGATGATCCTCTCAGGGTGCTGGAAGCGGCTTACGATTGTTTGGAATGCCGCGCTTGCCAGACCGTCTGCCCCAATGATGTCCGCCCCGGTGAAGCGGCGGTGGACGCCAAGGTGACGCTCCAGGAGGGAAAACCGCAGAGCTGGCTGGTAAAAGCGGCTTTGACTGTTTTTCATTATCCGATTCTGATAGACATAGCCAACCTGCTGCTGGTTGCTTACCAGCATCTGGGCTTGCAGGCGCTGGTGCGGCGCACCCGCGCGCTGGAGCGCGTAGGGTTGGGTAAGCTGCAATTTGCCGAATCCTTGTTGCCCGGACGCCCGATCCATCCCGCCATGCGACTTTTCCACCCACGTCGTGTGCTGCCCCGGGGGGAGCCTAAGGGCAGGGCTGCGTTCTTCCTGGGCTGCATGATGAATTTGGTCTTTTCCGAATCGTCGAAGGCTGCGGTTGAAGTGGTTCGCCGCAGTGGCTGGGAGGTAATAATTCCCCGGGAAACAACCTGTTGCGGGGCTCCCCACATCGAAGAAGGCGACTGGTACGGTTTTGAACGTCTGGCAAAAAAGAACCTCGATTATTACGGCAAGCTGGATGTCGATTATATCCTCACCGACTGCGCTGCATGCGGTGCTGAGTTAAAGGGTTACGTCAAGCACTTTAAAGCGGATCCCCACTATGGCCCTCTCGCAGAACGCGTGGCCTTCAGGACCCGCATGTTCAGCGAGTTCGTGGATGAGGAAGGTTTACCCGGCTCGGCCAGATTTCCTTTCGCTACCACACACCAGCACGCTTGCCACGCCTGCCACGCCCAGGGGGTCAAGGAGGAGCCCGAGAGGGTGCTCCGCTTCGCCACCGATTACAGGCCGCTTGAAGGCAGTACCGAGTGCTGCGGTTCTGCGGGGGTGTACAACCTGACCCATACCGATACCAGCATGCGCATTCTTGAGCGCAAGATGGCCAGCGTAGCGAGGACCTCCGCTGAGGTGCTGACGGTTGAGAATCCCGGCTGTCTCTTGCAGCTAGACCTGGGTACACGCCGCTACGGACCCGATGTAAGGGTGCGTCATATTGCTGAAGTAGTACTGGAAGCCATGGAAGACGAAAAGTAGCCGCCGCGGATGGCGGCGGCACTTTGGCGGCCCCGACGGGACTCGAACCCGCGATCTCCCACGTGACAGGCGGGTGTGTTAACCAACTACACCACGGGGCCCTGCCTCATGCAGTATAGGCGGGGCTCTAACTGCTGTCAACGTGTTTTTCGGCGAGGTAGGCAAGGGCGTAGCGGTACCCCAGGGGGCCGAGGCCGCTGATCTGACCTGTAGCGGCGGCGGCCGTGACGCTGCGCTTGCGGAAGTCTTCCCGCGCGTGGATATTGCTGAGATGTACCTCTACCACCGGAAGGGGCTGTGCGGCGATTGCGTCTAAAAGCGCGTAGCTGTAATGGCTCAGGGCAGCGGGGTTGATCACGATACCCAAGAATCCTTCAGCCTGAGCCTGCTGTATCCAGTCGATAAGCTGGCCTTCGTAGTTTGATTGCCGAAGTGTAACGGCTACATTGAGTTCCGCGGCCCAATTTTCTATCTGTTCCTCCAGGTCTTCGAGGCTAAAGTGTCCGTATATTTCAGGCTGGCGGGTCCCGAGCAGGTTGAGATTTGGTCCGTTGATCACCAGGATCATTAGCGCCTCCTATCCAGGATAACCCCGCACCCATTCCCGCCAGGTTGCAAAGACTTCTTGCAGCAAATTTTCGGGCATCGTTCGAATACGCACGTCGCCCGGAGCATGAGGTACGACCCAGTTGAGGATGCCGCTGCGACTTTTCTTGTCGCGCGCAATGAATGCCGCGAGTTCCTCCCAGCTATCGTCAGGTGGCGCTGGAGCACCCGTCCAGCGCAGAAGTTTTTCTATCTGCCCGCTGAGATCCGCACCCCCGAGAGCGCGACCGAGCAGGGCCGCAAAAAGCATTCCCCAGGCGACGGCATGCCCGTGAGAAAGAGAGTGCCCGGCCGCAGCCTCAAGGGCGTGCGCCAGGGTATGGCCCAGATTTAGTCGCATTCTCTCATCGCTCTCTTTAAAATCGCGCTCTACTATTTCTATTTTTACCTTTACGGCCCGGGCCAGATAGTTTTCTAGGGCGGGGTGGGTGGGGGAGAGTTCCCAGGGTGCGAGCAGCGTTTCGTCGCCGGCTATGATGCCGTGTTTGAAGGCCTCGACCAGGCCTTCCCGAAAGATTGCTTGGGGTAGCGTGGACAAAGCTTCCAGCTCGGCGTGGACGCTGCGAGGAGGGTGAAATGCTCCCACCAGGTTTTTGCCTTCCGGCAGGTTCAGGCCCGTTTTCCCCCCAACGGCCGCATCCACGATCGCAAGCGTGGTTGTGGGCCAGGCCCGCCAGGGAACTCCGCGCATGTAGCTAGCTGCCACGAATCCAGCCAGGTCGGTGATGGTGCCTCCGCCTACCGCCCACACTTCGGTATCGCGCGGGTACCCGTTGCGGGCGAGCTCGCGTAAAAGATAGTCGAAAACCGCAATTCGTTTGCTTGCTTCGCCCCCTTTTACGGGCAATATCAGCAGCGGTCGCGCGGCATCCGCGATTCTGTGGGCGAGCCGTTCGACATTGGGGTCGTAGATCAGCGCGACCGGCCCCGCAGCCTGGGGAATTTCGAGCCCGCGGCCAATAAAGACCGGATGATCGTGCGGTGGGGATACCCTGAGGTTATGCATTGCCGTTTCCCGCTCTCATCCATAACTTCTCTATCAGTTCCTTGACCACTTCGCGTGCAGGGCGGCCATCAGTAGAAGCATGGATATGTGCTTCGTTGTATATGGCTTCTCGCTCAGCCATTAGCCGCCGTATTTTTTCCAGCGCGTCTCCGGTGGCGAGAAGGGGGCGCTGTCCCGGCTTGCGCAGCACGCGCGTATGCACGGTTTCCGGGCTGGCCCAGAGAGCTATTACGGGACCGCGCTCGAGTAGCAGCTGGCGGTTTTCCGGGTTGGTATAGGTACCGCCGCCCAGCGAGAGTACGAGATTGTCGCGCTGTATCAGCTCCCGCACTGCCTCAGCTTCCATTTCGCGGAAGGATTCCTCCCCTATGTAGCGAAAAATATCCGCTACGGAGAGGCCGGTTTGGCGCTCGATGTAGCGGTCCAGGTCTACGAAGTGGAGCATCAGCTCCTGGGCCAGCTCCCTTCCAATTCTGGTTTTGCCCACGCCCATAAAGCCCGTAAGCGCCACCCAGGATGTGGGCCGGGGATGATGAATACGGGCCATCAGTAGCTCCGGACCCGTTCCCTGTAGGTTTCCACGCGCTCGCTTATTTCCTTGAAGGTGTCCCCTCCGAACTTTTCCAGGTAAGCGTCGGCGAGCACAATGGCAACCAGAGCTTCTAGGATTACGCTGGCGGCAGGGACGGCGGTGACGTCGGAACGTTCGCGGGCGGCATCGGCTACCTCATGGGAAACCACATCCACGGTGGGCAGCGGGGTCATCAGCGTGGCAATGGGTTTCAGAGCGGCGCGTACGATGAGCTCTTCACCGGTGGTCATACCAGCCTCTAGGCCGCCTGCGCGATTGGTTTTCCGGTACCAGCCGCGTTCTTCATCCCGAAAAATGGCATCATGTACTTCGGAGCCGGGACGTCCGGCGCTGGCGAATCCTTCTCCGACCTCTACCCCCTTGATGGCAGGGATCGACATAGCCATCTGTGCAATACGGCCGTCCAGTTTGCGGTCAAACTGGACGTAGCTGCCCAGCCCGGGTACCAGTCCCCGGTAGCGTACCTCCAGCAGGCCGCCGAGAGTATCACCTGTGTTTCTGGCAGCGTCTATACGGTGTACCGCTTCCTGCTCGGCCGCTGAGTCGGTCATGCGCAAGCGGCTGGCTTCGATACGCTCGCGTAGCTCCCATGAGAAGGGGACGCGGGATTCTATCCCCCCCAGCATTGGAACATACCCCAGACTTTCCACGCCAAGCAATGTCAACAGTTTGTGGGCGACGGCGCCAACAGCTACGCGTATTGCGGTTTCCCGAGCAGAGGCACGTTCAAGCACGTCGCGCAGATCCTTGTGGCCGTATTTGATGCCACCCGTCAGGTCGGCATGGCCCGGTCTGGGTGTGGTGAGGGCGCGCTTGCGTGGCTTGCCGCCCGGTGCCGGGTCCATCACTTCCTGCCAGTTTTTCCAATCGCGATTCTCGATGATCAGCGTGAGGGGCGCACCCGTGGTGTAGCCGGCCCGAACGCCGGAAGCAAGGACAACACGGTCGCTTTCGATCTGCATGCGTCGCCCGCGTCCGTAGCCCCCCTGCCTTCTTGCGAGCCAGGGGTCTATGTCTGTCGCTGCCAGGGGTACACCGGCCGGCAGGCCGTCTACCACTGCTGTCAGCTGCATACCGTGTGACTCCCCGGCGGATAGAAATCTGAGACTCACGTTATCCAGCATAAAAGGAATCCGCCCCGCTAACAAGGCGGGGCAGATGATTGGAGGCGGTCCCTCGGCTAGTTGGAGCCCGAACCGGAGCCTGAGCCAGAACCTGAGCCGGAGTCCGAGCCAGAGCCGGAACCGGAACCGGAACCGGAGTCGGAACCACCCTCGTTCGAGCCGCCGTTCTCATTCGAGCCGCCGTTCTCGGATTCGCCTGATTGCTGGTTCGTCTCGTCCGAGCTGCCAGATTCGCTGCTGGTGGCGGTTCCGCTAACCTCGGTGGTTTCGCCCACCTGTACAGTCTCGGTTTCTTCGACTATGTCATTGACGATATTAGCCGTCATGACTATCAGCAGCTCGTTGTCTTTGTTCTCTATGTGGGTGCTCTTGAAGAGGTTGCCCAGAATAGGGATGTTCATGAGGATGGGAACACCCTGGGTGGTCCTGTCGCGCTTCGTCTGGATCAATCCGCCGAGAACCGCGGTCTGGCCGTTATCCAGGCGCAGGACGGTTTCGGCTTTTTGCTTTGAGAGGACGTCCACGTCACCGTCTACCGCGTTGCGCTCCTTGATGTCCGATACTTCGGCTTCGACCTTGAGAATGATCTGACGGTCCGCGGTGATCTGCGGCGTTACGCGGACTATAACACCCACGTCGAAGGGTATCTTTTCAGTCTTGTTGCCCACCACCCTTTTGATGAATATCGTAAAACCAGACTGGATGTAACCGCTCTGGTTATTGAGGACGGTGATGTTCGAGTCGTTGACAGTGCGCGAGAGCCCCTGTTTTTCCAGCGCTTCCAGCGTGGCCACGATGTTGAGCGAAGCCAGGCTGCGGGTCGCATCGAAAATTAGCGAAAGGCCGCTGTCGAGTATACTGCCGACCAGGTTTCCGCCGGAAAGAGTGTTCCACTTCAGGCCCAGGTTGCGAACCAGGGTTTTGGAAACTTCTTGAATGCGGACCTGGACATTGACCTGCTGAACGGGGAAGTCCAGCTTCTTGAGCAGCTCTTCCACCAGCAGCAGCTGTCTTTCGGTTCCCGTGACGATCAGGGTGTTGGTGCGTTCGTCTGCGACAATGCTGATCTTCGTTTTAACAGGAAGCACGGCCTTGGCGGGTTGACCTTTGGCTGCGGGTTTTCCGGCCGGTCCCGCCTGTTGGGCCTGCAAAGCCTGGGACAGGACATCGGCGACCTCGGTCGCCTTGGCGTGCGAGAGGCGGAAGGTGCGCTGGTAGATGGGGATGCCGCCGTCGGGTGAGAGTATTTGCGCGAGGATGCTTTGCACTTCCTCGTGCTGTTCTTCGTTGCCGCGTACGGCAAGAACTTTCTGACCGGGCACGAGGGTGATGGTTATCCCGGGAACTTCTTGCATCAGGAACTCTGCCACCTGGGCGGGGTCGCCTGAGGGGACCGGATAGAACTTGCGTATGTAACCCTCTTCGCTTGGTTCTTCGTCTGGTTCGTGCACCACACGCTGGATCACGTGGGGTGGGGCTACGAGGATGACGTCGTTTTCAAGCAATACATAATCGAGCCTGCCATCGCTGTAGGTATCAATTAACAGCTGCCAGAGCTGGCGGAAGGGCTTATCAATCCAGTCGAGCTTGATTACAATCGCGGGGATGTCCCGCAACATCGGGGTCAGCTTCACGCTGCGAGCCGCGCCGTCCAGCACGGCTTCAAGTGGCATTCCTGCCGGGCCCGTACGCAGGGTAACCGGGACATCGTAGCGCGGGTCGTCAGGAAGGTTGCCGGCCAGCGCCAGGCCGAACACCAGGATGAACAGGGCCAACAGTCGTTTCATACTCATTCACCGCCTCCAAGTTCAAGCGTAAGGGTGTGGGTACCGCTACCATCTACGAGCAGAGCTCTTTCTGCAGTGATAGTTTTTACGAGGACGTTATTGCCGGGGAAGGTCTGCCCCACAGGCAGGGCCAGGTATCCGTTAGCGGTCTTGAAGATAGCAACGCTCACAGGACCCAGTGCCACACCGTCGAGATGCAAACCGTACATTCTAGCCCATTGATCAAGTGGGTTCACGTTGGGGGGAGTCTTGGTAGGCACCGGCGGTGGCGCCCCTGGGGTATTGACCTCCGCCAGCGGTTCCACTTTGCGGTCGAGAACCGAAAGCTTGATGGGCAGCGCCCCCTGGCCGAAGCCGACTGGAGGTGCGCCGGGCGTACCATTTGGGGTTACGAACTTGGGTTGGGGCATGTTCGAAGGCAACCCCTGGCCAGGAGTAACCGGGATCGGCCGCTGTGATGTAGGTGTTCCATGTGGGCGGTTGGCGCTGGCAACCTTAGGCGGCCGCAGCTGTACGAAAGGATTTGGCGGCGTGCTTGCACTGGCCAGCATGGCAGCTTCTTCGCCATCCTCGCTTTCGAGCGGGAACTCCTCGGGAGAGTCGGTTACCAGGAAGGGTATGGGCAGCACCTGCAGCGTGCGCGCGCTGGTGGTGACGGGGGTAGAAGGGGGGAGGGCCCTGGTTTCCTGCTCGAAGTCGGGCGGCGACTGGAATATATCTTCCTCGCTGCCGCCGCTGGGGTTGAAGAAGAGACCGTACCAGACCGCCAGGGCCGCTACCAAAAGGGCCAAGAGAAGGAGGATGCGCGTACTCTGACTCATTTTCATTGTGTAGCCCCTCCTTCCTCAATCTCCATGCTTTCTTCGATCTCGGCATCCGAAGGCGGCTTCCCTTCGTACACGTAGATCGTCATAGTCAGATTCGTGTCCAGGGTGGGATTGGTGTATTCTTCACCCCCAAGGGTCATGGCCAACCCGTCGACGGTGCTGAAGCGTCGCATGCTCTCGAGCTTCTTGAGAAATACAAAAAGTTTGGGGAAAGTTGACTCGAGAGTAAGCGTCACGTTGATTGCGCGGACGTCCTCGACGGGACTTCCGGCGGGGGCGCGTGCTATCGAACGCAACGTAACCCCCGTTGCATTGGCATGTGCAGAAAGCTCCTTCAGCACCGAGGCAAACTCTTCGCGCGGGGGCAGCGCCTTCAGGAATTCGGCGATTTGCGCCTCGTACTCGCGGATGGTGGCCTCGAGCTGCGGCATCGCCCTGCGCGCTGCGAGGCCGCGCTGCTTCTGTATTTCGAGCCGGCTGATATCGTCCTGCAGTTCCTCGATGCGCACCTGGGCGTTCTTATACCAGGTGAAGTACCACAACCCGGCTACCAGGAGGCTGAGCACGATGACGATGATCGCGGTTTCGCGCTGACCGATTTTAGCGAACACTGCGCTCACCTCCTTCCTCAGGCTTTACGCCGGGCTCGACGCCGGATTCAGTGATCGCCACGGTGGCGGTGAAGTCATAGCCGCCGAATTCGTTGAGCGAGCCTTGCTGGAAGTTAATGCCGAAGTAGGGGCTGTCTTCAAAGGCCTGTACGAAGCGCGCCAGAGCACCTTTGTTCTTTGCTTCTCCCTGCAGATTGAATTCGACCGCCACTGTCTTGCGGTCGTATAACCCCTGTTCCGCCAGGCTTTGCCGGGTTTCCTGGGGCACCAGGCGCGTATTGATTGAGCGCATGGCGACCTCGAAGCGCTTGCCCTTGCGGGGGATTTGGTTGATGAAGCGTGCTAGGTTCTTGGACCAGGGAATGAAGCGGGCTTTGATCTCGCGGTCGACGTTGATGATTTTTTCCAGTTCGGCTTTGCGGCGGGTGAGCTCTTCTTGCTTCTTGATGTAGGGTTGCAGCGCCCGAACCTCGATTTCGAGGGTTTCCTTCTCGGACTCGAGCTGCCTGATCTGACTGCTGACGCTCAAGTGCACCAGCGCCACGATCGAGAAGACGATAAGCGGAAATATGATGGCGGACAGGCGCCACCAACCCGGCTCCACCCGTTTGCGCAGCCGCCTGGGTAGAAGGTTGAGTTTAATCAAGCGGATCCACCCCCCTCAGGCCCAGACCCACGGGGACCGTAAGCTCAGGAGAGAGTTTGTGCAGGTCCGACACGTCGAACTGGGATTCGTTGATCTGGAGCGCCGCCCAGGGGTTGACCGGGTCCAGTTGCAACCCCAAGGCCTCACCTAGAATGCCGGGCAGGCCGCGCAGCTTGCTGCCGCCTCCCGTGATGAAACCTTTGTCTATGTGGATGTCACCAACTTGGACGCGGAAGAACTCAAGGCTGCGGCGCAATTCGGTGGTGAAGTCCACCAGCACCGGGCGGATGGCATCGTACATGCGTGCCGGGTTGAAGCGCTCGCGCTCGGCATCGAAGTCGAGCAGGGATTCTTCGTCTTCCGTGGGGATGGTTGCCAGCCCGAAGTCGCGTTTGACTGCTTCGGCGCTGGAAAAATCGAGATTAAAGGACTTTGATATAGCTTCAGTGAAATCGTTTCCGGAAATATTAAGGTTACGGTTCATCAAAAGCCTGCTGCCCCGGGTCAATACCAGCGAGGAAGATTCCGCCCCCACTTCCAGAAAAACGGTGACGGGTTCGTTTCCTTCGTTGCCGCCACCAATCAGGTAGTCTTCCACCGTGCGCAGACCTGCGAATGGCTTTACGTCAAGAACGACGGGTTCTAGGCCGGCCTCCTTTAGGGTGTCGACGAGCTGGGTGATGGTTTCGAGGCGCGCAGCTGCAATAACCACGTCGAGCTGGCTGTCATCAGGAACCTCGGAGGGGGGGTCCAAGGGCGCGAAGTCCAGCACGACTTCGTCGATGGGAAAGGGAATGTACCGCTCTGCCTCCCAGTGAATGGCTTCTTCAAGTTCGCGCTCTCCCATCTTGGGTACCTGGATGATGCGGGTGATCACCGCCAGGTTGGACACCCCAGCGACCACATAACGCTTCCGGGTTTGCATTTCGGCCAGCATCTCACGCAGCTCGGTCGCAATAGTGCTGGGCTCCACGATGTTCCCGCCGTTGATTGCGCCATGCGGCGTGGGGCGGATGGCGTAGCCCTTGAGCATTGGAGGCGACCCACTGATTTCAACGAGTTTAAGGTTGCCCGCGCCTATCTCAAGGCCCAGTGCTTCGATGCGCGGTTGCAACCATCGGTTTAATAGATTTTGCACGCTTCCCCCCTTCAGGACGTTAGGAAGTTTTACCGGCACTCAGTTTATCACAGTATTCACCTGCACGAAGGTACATTTCCACCTCTATTCGTAGGGCCTGTGAATCTAGCCCGTAAGCAACCTCCGCAACTCTCTTGCCACAGCTTCAGCAAACTCTTGCGTAGTCCTACTCCCTCCCAGGTCTGGCGTTCGAGGACCTGTTTCTAATACGTGGTGGTCCACGGCTTCCTCCAGCGCGCGTGCGATCCGTGATTCCCCCAGGTGATCTAGCATCATTGCAGCGGAAAGGATGGTCGCGGTCGGGTTGGCTATGCCCTTTCCGGCTATATCGGGCGCGGAACCGTGAACGGGTTCGAAGATCGCCGCGCGCTCCCCAATATTACCTGAAGGAGCTATCCCCAGGCCTCCTACCAATCCCGCTGTAAGGTCGGAGATGATATCGCCGAACAGGTTTTCCATCACCAGCACGTCAAACTTACCGGGATCACGCACCAGCCTCATGGCGCACGCATCAACGATCACCTCTTCGATCTCGACGGTGGGGTGGCGCTTGGCGGCGTCGTAGGCTGCCTCGAGAAATAAACCGTCGGATAGAGGCAGGACGTTGGCTTTATGAACAAGTGCCAGCTGACCGCGACGGCGTTCGGCCAGTTCGAGCGCGAACTCGGCGATCCTGTACGAGGCGTCGTAGGTGATTACGCGGTCGGCAATGGCCACGCGTCCCCGGGCATATCTGCGTTCTTGCTCGACGTAAAGGCCTTCGGTATTTTCACGAACGACGATGAGGTCGGTGCCGGGGGTTGCACCGGGCACAGGATGGTATTTGGACGGGCGAACGTTGGCGAACAGGTCCAGGCGGCGGCGCAGATAGCGGATCGCGCCGAAGAAGCCCTCGATTTTTCTGGTGGGGCTGGTGGCGGCCCCGAAAAGTGTTGCGTCCGAGCGTTCAATTTTGGCTACGGTTTCTTCCGGTACGGAAGTTCCTATCCGCTCAAAGGTTTCCCACCCGGCCGCGGCTTCGTCGAATATAAATCTGAGGCCGGTGGCCTCAAGCGCTGTACGGGCTGCGGGGATGACCTCGTGACCAATCCCGTCACCCTCGATAAGTGTGATTCTGTATGTATGATTCTCCATGGCCCTCCCGTTGCATTCTATCCGCATTCGAGGGGCTTTGGTGCTTTATGCCGCTTGTTTGCGGTGCTGGATGATACGCTGCGTCGTTTCCGGGAAGAACAGCAGCACAGCCACAAACAGGAGAGCGTCTCCCGGGCTGATAACTTTTTTGAACAAGGGTAAAGGTATGATGTCACACAGGAAGCTCATTTTCGTATCGGGCCCCACCAAAACGTGCACCGCATCGCTGGCGGTTTGCATGAAGCGCAAGAAATCTTCCAGCCCCGCTTTCTCCAGCGCCTCGGGCGATACCGGCATTTGCCCGCCATTGACGCTCATGGCCAGGGCGTTTAGTCCGAGTCCTAGAGCCGCCAGACGTATGCTACCTAGCTGCCGGTTTTGCCAAAGGCCGTACCCGACGAGCGTGATCACTGCCGTTTTGGCCAGGGGGGCGGCTATAGCGGGGGACATCAACCCTATGGCGGTAAGCCAGGCCAGTCCTCCTTCGGTCAGCGCGGCCAGTACGAACGACCAGGCGGATTTTAGCTCGATTTCCGCGAAGTCCCGGAGCCGGGCCCCAAAGGCGGTTGCAAGGACGATACCAACGAGGGCACTTTCGAGGAATAAAGTCGTAGAAACACCTCCCTGTTTCGCCACGAAGGATTCGATTCCCATATCCTGCGAAATATTTTGACAAGGCCGGGATCGAATTGAATGCCGGCCAGGTCTTCTATTTCGCGTAACGCATCCTCAGGGGACTTGGCTTTCTGATAGGGCCGTCCAGCCGTCATTACCTCGTACGCATCGGCAAGACCAACGATTCTCGCCCATAACGGTATTTCCTGACCGGCCAGCCCCTCGGGGTAGCCGCGGCTGTCCCAGCGTTCGTGGTGGTATTTAATGATGTCGAACGTATCGCCAAGGTAGTCGGCCGCAGGTTCAAGCAGGCGCACACCGTATACGGGGTGCTTTTTTACGATCTCGTACTCTTCCTGCGTAAGGGGCCCTGGCTTGAAAAGAATTGCGTCTGGAACGTTTATTTTGCCAATATCGTGGATACGGGATCCTTTTTCTATGGCTTGCACTTGTGCGGTATCCAGCCCGTAGGCTCGTGCCAGCGCAGAAGCTATCGCGGTAACGCGTTCGGAGTGGAGGAAGGTATGCGAGTCTCTGGCATCGATGGTGTTCGAGAGGAGATCTACTGTTTTGTTGAAAGCTTCTTGCAACTTGACGACTTCATCCCAGTGAAACCTGGCGTAGTATAAGGGAATCAAGAATAATATCACTGACCAGCCCCCCCAGTTCCCGAGCAGCGGGGGAGATGCGGTGTAGAGACGGGCCAGCAGCAGCACCACGGGTGACATGATCAGGTAGCTGGCCAGAACCCAGCCGAAGTTGTGAAACCATATTTCCCTGAAAGGCAGTCCTGTAGAAAGGTTGACTACCAGGGACACGAGCGAAATATTAACGGTAAATGAAGTGGCCGAGGCGGCTATTATGGCGAACGCCTGAGTGGCATCGTACCCTGCCATTTGTATTGGCAGATATATCGTTACTGACCAGTACACCAGAGCGGCGAGGGCCACTGACAATCCGGTTTGCAGCCTGTTGAACAAATCCTTGTACCAGGTGTAGTTGCGCGCTCGCATATTTGGATTAACAAAGAAAAAGGCCACTAGAATGGGAGCGAGCCAGGGTGGGAAGAGCAGGATTGCGGACATTGAAAATAGATAAGCATGGGAAAAACTGGCAAAAAAGGGCAGCCGCACCTTTGTTAGCTGCGCCCAGGTTATGAGACCGCCCCAAAAAGCTAGATCCAGCAGGGAATATTTATTTGCATGGATACCATAATGAATTGTTAACGAGTGTAGAATCCAGACGAAAACGGGCAACAATATAGCAAGTACAATTAAAGTAAGCAATATACGCACACTTGGGAATCCAGCATTATCCACAATTCGATATTAAACAATTAAGGGGGTAATTAATACCCCCATATTGGTGTGCCGATGTAGGTTATTCCCAGGCGGCATGGGCGCCAGCGGCGACTCCCAGGGCCACTAAGCTGAGGACCAGCGTGAAGAGCTTCGCTACGATCTTTTTCATCTACTTCCTCCCGTAAAAGCGTCAAGGTCTTTTTCGGCTGTGGAGGGGCTTCTACGCCCCGTGCCTAGAAACACGATATCAGCTATTAACAGAAATGTCAATGCTTTGAATAGGAAATACACTTAGTCGAATATGTGCCGTAGGTACTAAATACTAACTATTCATGGAGCAGAAACATACTGCGAAACATGGCGCAGCATGCGGTAATCATGCGCTTCTACGATATGAATCCAGTTGATGCAGGCTTATCGTGAGGTTACGAGCCAGTATATCGCGAGAACAAATCGGAAAAATATTACTGAATATGAACATCATACTTTGCGCTGGAGGTGCCTGAAGGTGGAAACGGCCAATTTAGCCCTGGGGCTATGATGAGCGCATGATCGTGTTGCCGAGTATGGGCCCGCTGCATCTCACCCAGCCGCGTTACAACGCGGTAAGCGTTCTTCGTCAGGTGGCTAGCCTGCGACCCGAAAGGGTTTTTCTTGCCTCGTACAGCCCTGAGGGTATGGAGCGGGGAGTCTGGCGCGACCAAAATGACCTGGCTCTTTTCCTATTCGTACCATGGGCGACGGATGCTGGTGTGGGCATTCGCGCCATAGGAGAAGACAGCGAGGCGCTGCAGTCTGAGGCGGAACATTTCCTGGAATACCTGAATAGCATGCCCCGGGGTGAGCGATACAAGGAAAGGTTGCACGAGGCCGACCGGGCGATCGTCGAGTACCTGACTGTCCCGCGAATGCCTGAAGACTATGCCTCCAGCGGGTTCATAGAGGGTCTGCGTCAGCGACAGGCGGTGATTACCGATATGGCGGGGGAAGGGCCCGCGACGGGCTTCAGGGAGCGCAGGATGGATGATGCGGCCTCCAGGTTGCTGGCCGAAGCAGATGAGGACGCGGTCGTCATCGTCGATATCCTCGATTACCCTGCGCTGCTTTCCAGACTCGGCGACGTGCGGGGTCCGGCAGCCCTCGAGCCGGACGAGGCAGAAAGGGCCCGCGCGGTCATGGACCGAGCTTGGCGTTTGCAAGAGGACGACGAGTGGGGTGGTTTGGTCGAGCAGCTTATGGAGATTCCAGATGCTGAGGCGGCTTTCCTTGTTGCACAGATATATCTGGCTGCTGGTCAGTTGTCCGACGCCACGGCGGTGATGGAAGGAGTCGCACGCGATGACTTTTCCCGGCCCGAATATCTCCCCGGTTACGTGCTGGCCCGGTTGGGGCAGCTGTATGACCTGAGCGGGCGCAGGGAAGAGGCGCTCAGGGCGTACCGAGGAGTACTTGCCCTCTCGTGGGCGCCGGAAGAAACGCGCGAAATCGCCGCTGCGGGCATGCGGTCTCCTTTCAGGTCCGGCCCGGCGGGTTAGGGCGGGCGCATTTGGCGCTCGGGCAGGATTGGTTCCCAGTTGAACCCGTCCGCGTTGTGTGGTTGCTACCAATCGTTTCGGTGTGTTTGCCTAACGCGGCGAGCGACCGCTCCGCGCCTCCACCGCGAGAATCCGCCGTTTGAGTTCTTCTGGGACGGGTGCGCTCTGGCCGCTGCTCAGAAAAACCTGGACGGTCAGGCCGTCGGCCGCTGGTTTGCCATCTGCCAGAATCAGGTATTCCATGGTGTAGCTGCGAGTACCAAAACCGCTCACCCGGCAAGCCGCCAAGATTTTCTGTCCAAGTTTAACGGCGCTGCGATAATTTACCTCGGCGCGGGCGACCACCACGTTGCCGTCGCGGGTGGTCCAGCCCAGCTCGGAAAAATATGCAACCCGGGCCTGTTCGAAATAGGTGAGATACACGGCGTTGTTGACGTGGTTAAAGGTGTCGAGGTCGCGATAGCGCACGTCTATTTCGACCGTGACAGGAAAATCGGCGATGGCGGCCACAGCTTCATTGTAACCGCTGCTTTTATCGCGACACACTGCTAGCGGGACCTCCAGAGTGCTAAGCTGGTGCCGATGCGAGGCCCAACCTTGTTCGCCCTGCTCCTCTTGTTGTTGCCGGCATGCAAACCCGTAAAAGCCGAACCCCTGGAGGCTGAAGTGGTCATTACCCCCTGGCCGCCCCAGGTACGCCCGTCACAGATCCTGATTCGTGTACCCAGGTCATTGGATTTGGTAAGCGTTAAGGTTGTAGGCGATATGACGCATGCGGGCATGATTCCGGTGGAGGCCGATGCGGTGAAAACGGAGGACGGTGTATGGCGGGTTGAGGGCTTTGACCTCAACATGCGCGGTGACTGGATTCTAACCATCACCGCCAAAGATGGCGAAGGCACGAAATACGTTAAAGAAGTCCGCTTCACCATCCGATAGGAGGCGCGTGCTTATGGATCTGCTGCGGCAGCCCGTTGTAGGCCGTTTCGTTCGCTGGCGCTATAGTCGTTTTGTATTACAGCTGCCGTTGCTTTTATTGGCTTTGCTAGCGATCTACGATGGCTTTGCGGGCCGTCAGCTAGCGCCAAAGAATTTGGCAACGGTATCCGTTTGGCTGCATTATCGAGGATTTCTGGTTTTGATCATCGCAGTCTTGGGTAATTTATTTTGCAGCGCCTGCCCGTTAATGCTCACGCGCGGACTTAGCGAACGCTTGCGGCGTTTCGTTCCCCAGCTTTCCTGGCCCATGGCCTTGAGAAATAAGTATTTCGTTCTGGTTTTTACACTTATATATCTCTTTGCGTATGAATATTTTGACTTGTGGGCCAGTCCGTGGCTGACTGCGTGGCTCATGGTTGGATATTTCGGGGCTGCGCTTGTGACCGATATGATATTTCCCGCCGGTACGTTTTGTAAGTACGTGTGTCCGCTCGGCAATTTTAACTTTACGCTTTCCACGGTTAGTCCAACTAAAATCGGTGTCCGCGATCAGCAGACGTGTTTAGCCTGCGAAGGACACTTTTGCGTTAACGGCAGGGTGGACACCGCGCATGGCCCCGAGCCACTGTCATTCGACACCGGTGCGACTGCGGGGGCAAGATACCCGGGATGCGAAACCAGACTGTATGCGCCGGAAATCGAAAGCAATTTCGATTGTACCCTTTGTTTCAACTGCGTCAGGGCGTGTCCCTATGACAATGTGACCTGGGAAATGCGCAATCCGGCGCGGGAGTGGACGGAGGTCCGTTACCGCTTGGATTACGTATTGCTGGGTTTGCTGCTGTTTTTTGCCGGTTTTATGAACGCTTTCGCGATGATTCCCGCCTATTACGATCTCGCGGAACGGGCTGCAGTGTGGCTGCGCACGCAGAATGAGGCGTTCTTGTTGGTAATGGCCTTCGTTGTTTGGGTGGGAGCTGGGTTGGGGGTGACGATGCTCGTAGTGCGCGTCTCTGACAGGTTGGCGGGTCTGCAGGATACGGTTTGGGTGGGCCTGCGTCGTTGGGGCCCCGCTTTCCTGCCCCTCACTTTCGCAATGTGGGCGGGACACTATGCCTACCACTTCTTGACCGGTTGGGCCACCATCGTGCCCGTGACACAGCAGGCACTGGCGAATCTCGGGCTTGCTGTGGGGGAACCAAACTGGCAGCTAGCCGCACTGGTGCCCGAAAATCTCCTTTATCCTCTTCAGGTAATCATTCTTTATTTGGGGTTGACCGGCTCGGCGTACACCGTTTTCGCCAAGGCGCGCGAGCTCGGAAGGACATCTTCCGCGTTGCCGATGTTCTTTTATCTTGCCGTACTCGTCGTGCTTACGCTGTGGGTACTTGCTCAGCCGATGGAAATGCGTGGCACCCTGCTGGATCCCGGAAGCCAGCCTGGAGGTTTGAAGTGATTTTTCGTGGATTGCTGCTTTTGCTGGGGACTGCCTTCGTTGGCGTCGCCTGGGGACATGCGGAGCCTGTACAGGTGGTGGTCGTCCTGAGACCTGCGGTTGACCGGATCGAGGTGGAGGCGCAGATGGTGGGCGGGGTCAGTACCTTGCCGATACGTGGCGCGGTAGTGGAGGCACGTCTTTATCCCCGTTCCCCCGAGCTGGACTCCTTGTTGGAAGAGGGGGGGGAGCAGGGCATTTCCCGGGCCGGTGATCCCGACCTGCCCGGCACTCCCCTTGTGCGGGTCCCCCTGATAGAATCCAGGGAAGGTGGGTATCATGCTACTTTCCCCGTTCCTGAGCCGGGAGAATATTTTATTGCGGTAGTGGACACTACATTCAAAGGCGAGGCGGCGGTTGCGGCCAAGCCCGTAAAGTTTCCCCTGCCGGCATCGGGTACCACCCTGACGCTCGAGCTGCCGGAAACGTCCACGCCAAACCGCTACCTGCTTTATGCCCTGCTAGGGCTGGTGCTGCCAGCGCTGGTGGGGATTGGCTTCGCGCTCGCGGCCCGCGGAGACCGTAAACCCCGTGATTAACTTTCTTGCAACCAGCGTGCGGCAGCGGCTGCGAAATATGTGAGTACGAATTGCGCTCCGGCGCGACGCAGGGCGGTTAGGGATTCGAGCACCACCCGGCGTTCATCGATCCAGCCGTTTTGCGCTGCGGCCTTTATCATCGCGTATTCGCCGGAAACGTGGTATGCGGCCAGGGGTTTGTTGAGGCGCTGCCGTAGGAGTGGGAGCACGTCCAGGTAAGGGAGAGCCGGTTTTACCATGAGCATGTCTGCCCCTTCCTGATCGTCTAATGCGGCTTCGCGAAGGGCATCCCAGTATCCGCCCGCGGGATCCATCTGGTAGCTGCTGCGGTCTCCGAAGGCGGGGGCGCTGTCGGCGGCGTCGCGGAAGGGGCCGTAAAATGCCGATGAATATTTGACCGCGTAAGAAAGCACAGGCACATTCGCGAAGCCTTCCTCATCGAGGGCCGCACGGATGGCCGCAACCTGTCCGTCCATCATGGCGCTGGGGGCGACTACGTCAGCGCCGGCGCGGGCCTGGCTTACTGCCGTACGCGCCAGCAGTTCCAGGGTGGCGTCGTTATCTACGGTATCGCCGTATACGATTCCGCAGTGGCCGTGATCGGTGTACTCGCAAAGGCAGGTGTCGGCCATCACGAGCAGTTCGGGAAGTTCGCCTTTGATACGCCTGACCGCTTCCTGGACCAAGCCAAGGTCGGAGTAGGCTCCCGTTCCTGTGGCGTTTTTCTCCTCTTGGGGCAGGACGCCGAAGACCATGATCCCCCCGAGCCCCAGGTTTACGGCTTCCGCCGCCGCTTTTAGCAGGCTGTCCAGCGAGTGGCGCTGCTGTCCAGGCATTGAAGAGATGGGTTCGGGGTCTGGTCCCTTGTGAACGAACAGCGGCCATACCAAGTGGCGCGGTTCAAGACCGATCTCACGAACAAGCCGACGTATATTTTGTTGTAGGCGCAACCTGCGGGGGCGTTCCATGACCCCCACGTTACAAAAAATGCCGGGAGGTTGTGGCCTTATCTATAATGGAGAGCGGAGGGCTAATGAACTTTCAGAAACTGCTCAAGGAGGCGAAGAAGGCACAGCAAAAGGCCGCTGAGATCCAGGAAAAACTTTCTGGGATGACCGTCGTGGGTACAGCTGCCGGCGGCTTGGTAGAGGTAACAGCCAACGGGCACGGGCAGATAGTGGCCATCACGCTAAAACCTGAAGCCGTGGATCCGGAAGATGTAGAGGCCCTCGAGGATTTGCTCCTCGTTGCTGTGCAGGACGCCCAGGCCAAGGCCGCTGAGCTGTCCGAGAAAGAGATGGGCGGAGGCCTGGGTCAAATGGGCCAGATGCTGGGAGGCCTTTTTTGAGGTATCCCGACCGCCTGCTTGCGCTGATTCGTTCGCTTTCCAGGTTGCCCGGGGTGGGACCAAAGAGCGCACAGAAGCTGGGTTTGCATCTTGCTCAGAACAAGGCCGAAGCGGGTGAGCTCGCCGCCGCACTGGAGGAAGTAAGGCGTCACATAGGAGTTTGCGAGCGCTGCGGGAATCTGGCCGAGGGGAAATTATGTCCTGTTTGCGCCGATCCGCAACGTGATGCTGGGATGATCGCCGTGGTGGAAAGCGCGGCCGACGTGCTTGCCATTGAGAAAAGCGGTGAGTATTCCGGGGTTTATCACGTACTGGGAGGAGTATTGAATCCGCTTGAAGGTGTGGGGCCTGAGCACCTGCGCATCGAAAGCTTGCTGGAGCGTGCGCGTGGCGCTAGAGAAGTCATTCTCGCAACCTCCATGACGGTTGAAGGGGAGGCTACTGCTGCTTATCTGAGTGAGCTGCTTTCCGGGTCGGGGGTCAAGCTGAGCCGCCCGGCGTACGGTTTGCCCGTCGGGGGTACTTTAGAATATGTGGATGAGGTCACTTTGGCCCGGGCGCTGGCACATCGCCAGCCCATGCCCGAGTAAGGAGGGCCATGCGAGAGTTTGAAGCGGTGCTGAGCAATCTGGTTATCGAAGTTGGAGGTCTTTACGCCGCAGCCCTTGGCGGGGTGGATGGGTTGATGATCGAGGGTTTCTCCCGCGCTTCGATGATCGATCTTGAGAGCGCCGTTGCCGAGCATGCAGGATTGTTGCGGGTCACTCGCGAGCGTTACGCGGCCACCATGAGCACCCCGGACGTTCGTGAGTGCATGGTCATAGGTGATCCCATTGTTGGGTACGTCACGCCAGTTAGTGAAGAATACTTTTTGCTGTGCGTGGGCAGCCCTGAGGTGAACCTCGGGCAATTGCGCCTTAAAGCATCGCAGGCAGCTGAGGTGTTGAAGGGGGTGCTGTAGTGAGCTGGCTAAATGAACTGGAGGCTTTGCCGTCGGTGCAAAGGGCGGTGCTGGCAGGAATGGATGGCCTGGTGATCGAGTCGGTGGGCCGGGGGGGATTGTCCCCCTCGGTGCTGGCGGCGGAGATGGCATCCCTTGTGCGGGCCATGGGAGGAATAACCGGAGCCCTCGGAGAGGATCTGCGCCGCTTTACCCTTGCCACCGGCAGCCATGAACTTCTGGCCGTATGTTTTGATGGATATTGCCTGGGAGCGCTGATTGAAAGAGGCAGTGAGCGCGCCGTGGTGGGTCAGACCCTGACGAACCTGGCAATGCGCCTGGTGGACCAGCTATAAGGAGGATAAATGTCCATTCAAGAATTACTTCAGCAACTCACAGAGGACGAGAGCGTTAAAGCGGTGGCTCTGGTGAGTGAAGACGGTTTCGTTATAGAAAGCGTTGGTAAGGAAAAGGCGGCTGATCTCGATTTCGTCGGTGGAGCCGCCACCTCTGCTATGGCGAGTTCGCGCGCCCTCGCTGATCATCTAAAAAAGGGCGAGGTGGAAGAGGTCATGGTCGAGTTCGATGAAAAATCTATGCTTCTTGACCCTTTGCAGGTTGCCGGCACCACTTATAGCCTGGTATTGCTCCTCGCAAATGCTCAGAATTTGGGCCGCGTCCGCTTTCAAATAAAAAAGGTGCGCGAACGTTTGCTGGAGGCCCTGGCGTGACAAACGAGCTGCGGCTTGATATCGACAAGGAAACCGCGAAAGGCCAGTACAGTAACCTGGCTGTTTTCAGTCATACTCCCAACGAGTTTTTTCTCGATTTCGCGCTAATGCAGCCACAGGGAATGGCGCAGGTAGTATCCCGCATCATTACCAGCCCTCAGCACGCCAAGGCTCTCATGCAATCTCTCGCTGACAATATAAGGAAGTACGAAGCCCAGTACGGCCCCATTCCCGATCTCCAAAGCGGACACATGACCGAGGGCCCCCAGGCCTAGAATGCGTTGAAATATATCCCGCAGCTGGCATCGCCGGCTACGGGATCGTTGTGGACATGATCAAACCTGTTTTAATAGAAGCACCGCATTCTGACCGCCGAAGGCGAAGGAGTTAGAAAGGGCATATTTCACGGTTTTTTCTCGCGGCTCCCCGGCTACGTAATCCAGGTCTAACTCTGGTTCAGATTCGAAAAGATTAATTGTTGGCGGAATGACGCCGTTTGCCAGCGCCTGGGCGGTAGCGATTGCCTCCACGGCACCAGCCGCCCCCAGCAGATGACCGGTCATCGATTTGGTGGAAGAGATGAGCAAATTGTAGGCATGTTCACCAAACAGCTTCTTGATGGCCAGGGTTTCGGCGCGGTCGTTTAGCGGGGTAGAGGTGCCGTGGGCGTTGATATAGCCGATTTGCTCGGGCGCAACGTCAGCGTCACGCATTGCAGCTCTCATGGCGAGCGTCGCGCCCTTGCCCTCGGGATGGGGCTCGGTGATGTGATGGGCGTCTTCGCTGCGGCCGAATCCCACAATTTCGGCGTAGATGGTTGCGCCTCGTTTTCTGGCGTGTTCGTATTCTTCGAGGACCAGTACCCCCGCACCCTCGGCCAGCACGAAGCCGTCGCGGTCCTTGTCGAAGGGTCGGCTGGCTCTTTGGGGGTCGTCATTACGGGTGGAAAGCGCACGCATGACGGCAAAGCCGCCGATCGCCATGGGTGTTACCGAGGCTTCTGTACCGCCGGTGAGCATTACGTCCGCTTCCCCGTGTTGAATCATACGTGCTGCACTGCCCACCGAGTCGGTGCCGGTGGCACAGGCGGTAACAACGGTCGAGCTGGGCCCCTGGAATCCGTATTTCATAGCGACATGCCCAGAGGCCATATTGGAGATCACCATTGGGATGAAGAAGGGGCTGAGGCGATGGGGGCCACGCTGGAAGTAGATTTTGAACTGGTCCTCCCAGGTTTTTATTCCGCCGATGCCGCTGCCTATGAGCACGCCGGTGGATTCGGGATCGAGCCTGTCCGGTTCCAGCCCCGAGTCCTCCAGCGCAAGCTCGGCGGCAATGAGCGCAAGCTGAACGAAACGATCCAGTCTTCGTGATTCCTTGCGGTCGAGATAGGCGTTTACGTCCACGTCCACCTCGCCTGCGATTTCCACGCTGAGCTGGTAGTCTCCAGGATCATAACGGGTGATGCGGCGAATGCCGCTCTTGCCTTCGAGCTGGGATTGATGAAAGGCCTTGGCACCTACCCCGATAGGTGTTACCGGGCCCAGGCCTGTGATTACGACTCTTCGCATGGGTTCAGTATACGGGGGCCGCGGAGGGGTCCAGAGGACCGGTCCGCGGCCCGGGCGCGCTGCGGCTCAGGCTACCTTTTCCTGAATAAACTTGATGGCGTCGCCGACCGTACGGATATTCTCGGCTTCCTCGTCGGATATCTCCAGTCCGAATTCATCTTCCAGCCCCATTACCAGCTCTACGATGTCAAGGGAGTCGGCGCCCAGGTCTTCGATAAAGCGCGCTTCAGGGGTGATCTTTTCGGCTTCTACCCCGAGCTTTTCCACGACTACGGCTTTGACTTTGTCCAGAATGTCCATTCGAACCTCCTTCGGGAGTTTATCACACGCCCCGGGGCGTGTTTGAACCGGGTTTAGTGCGGGTAGAGCCCGCCGTCTATGGCGATCGTTTGACCGTTGATGTAGGCTGCGGCGTCTGATGCCAGGAAGGCTACGAGCTGGGCCACCTCTTCGGGTTTGCCAAAGCGTCCTGCGGGAATTGCGCTCAGATATTCCTGCTGCACCTTTACGGGGAGGGCAGCGGTCATGTCGGATTCGATGAAGCCCGGGGCTACGGCGTTCGCGGTGATGCCGCGCCCGCCGTACTCCTTGGCGATCGTCTTGGTGAAACCGATCAGACCGGCCTTGGCGGCGACGTAGTTGGCCTGGCCGGGGTTTCCCATTAGCCCCACGACGCTGGCGACGTTGACGATACGACCCCGGCGGGCTTTCATCATGCGCTTCACGGCTGCGCGCGTGAGGCGGAACACCGCTGAGAGATTGGTTTCGATAACCGCGTCCCAGTCGTTGTCCTTCATGCGGATGAGCAATCCGTCGCGGGTAATTCCGGCGTTGTTGATAAGGACGCTGAGGTCTCCCAGTTCCCGGGCTGCGTTTTCGACAAGTTCCGTCGCCGCTTCTCGCTTGCTAAGATCTGCCTCGATCACTGCCACCTTGCCGGCGCCTAATTTTTCTGCCTCGCCCGCGACCGCCAGTGCCGCTTCGCGGTTGCGAGCATAGTGAACCGCCAAATCGTAGCCGCGCCGGGCGAGTTCCAGGGCTATCGACCGACCTATGCCCCGGCTCGAGCCGGTTATTAGAGCCTGCTTCACATAATCACCTCCTTGAGGGCGAGGGCGAGCCCATCCGGGTCTTCCACGTTGGAAGCGCGCGCCGCGGGTAGAATACGGCGTACCAGGCCGGTGAGGACGCTGCCTGAGCCCAGTTCTACGAAGTAATTCACACCGCGCGAGTGCATATTTTGAATGATTTCCACCCAGCGAACGGGTGACGTGATTTGCTCGAGTAGTAGTGCGCGGATACGCGCCGGGTCCTGCTCCGGTTGGGCGGTAACGTTTGAAAATACCGGAAAGTGCGGGGTTCGCAGCTCTACCTGTTTCAGATCGCGCGCCAGGCTCTCGCGCGCCGGGTTCATGAGCTGCGAGTGGAAAGGCGCCGAAACCTTTAACGGCACCACGCGGCCGCGCTTTTCCTTCAGCAGTGCGACCGCGGCGTCTACGGCCTCCTTGCGACCGCTGATAACCACTTGTCCCGGGCTGTTGAGATTGGCTATCCAGACGCCCTTGATTCCCTCGACTACATCGCGTACCGCATCGTCGTCCAATTTTAGTATGGCGGCCATGGCTCCTTTTCCCTCGGGGACCGCTTCTTGCATGTAGCGACCTCGCAGGCGCACCAGGTGCAGCGCGTCCTCGAAATCAAGCGTGTCCGCTGCCACGTGGGCACTCCACTCCCCCAGGGAATGACCGGCGGCGCAGGCGGGCTCTGGTCCGCCGGCCTCGCGCCAGGCCTCCCAGGTTGCTATCGAAACCGTCAGCAGTGCGGGCTGCTGGTTTTCCGTGAGGCGCAGCGCCTCCTCGGGGCCTTGCCACATCGTTTCGAGCAAGCCGGGAAGCGAGGCTTCTGCGCGTTCGAAAACCGTACGAGCCGCTGCCGAACTTTGCGCTAAGGCCCGCCCCATGCTGACCTTTTGTGATCCCTGGCCGGGAAACAGCACGGCGAACATGATTAGGGGTTCCCCCAGGTAAGCACGGTGGCTGCCCAGGTGAGCCCCGCCCCGAAACTAACGAAGAGCAGGTGGTCACCCGGTGCAATCTTGCCGGCATCCAGAGCCTCTTGCAGCGCCAGCGGAATTGAGGCGGTCGAGGTGTTGCCGTAGCGGTCCAGGTTCATGACTACCCGGTCCCACTCCAGACCCAGGCGTCCGCGCGCCGCGTCTATGATGCGCTCATTGGCCTGATGGGGCACGAACAGGCTTATTTCGTCCGGGTGCATGCCGGCTTTCTCTATCGCTTCGATTGTGGCGGTGTTCATGACGCGAACTGCAAATTTAAAAACCTCTCGCCCATTCATGAATGCCGCCGGACCCATGCGGGTGCCATCGGGGAGGCTGGAGGCAATGGCCGCGAAGTGCAATGCGCCGCCGCCGGAACCATCGGCGCCAAGCACGAAGGAACGGAAGCCGTAACCTTCCTTCACCGGTCCCACTACCGCCGCACCGGCGGCGTCGCCAAAGAGTACAGCCGAAGAGCGGTCGCGCCAGTCGACTATCTTGGTAAGCACCTCCGAACCGATAACCAGCACCTTGCGGGCGATACCGGCCTCCACCTGACCAGCAGCCTGAGCCAGGGCATATAGCCATCCGGGGCAGCCGGCCAGCAGGTCGTACCCCGCCGCGTTTTTCAGGCCCAGCTCATTGGCTACCAAAGCGGCCGTATTCGGAAAGAAAGCATCGGGAGTGTTCGTGGCGACGATTACCTGGTCCACGCCGTCGAGCGCGTCCTCGCCGTGGCGGTGCAGCAGGTCGCCTGCAGCTTTGACCGCCAAGTCCGAGGCGTACTCGTTCAGCTCCGAGATCCTACGCTCGCGGATTCCCGTGCGGGTGGTGATCCACTCGTCCGAGGTATCCATAAAAGACTCAAGGTCCTTATTGTGAAGGACCTTGGAAGGTGCGTAGGTGCCCAGGGCAAGCAGCCCGGCGGCCATGTTACGCCTCCGGCGCGCCGAGGTCGAGCACGGGGCGACCGTCGTAGTAGCCGCATTCGGGGCAAACGGTATGCGGCGGCTTCTTGGCGTGACATTGCGGACAGGTGACCAGCGTGGGCGCGCTCAGGGCATGATGGCTGCGCCGGGCGCCCTTGCGCGCCTTGGAAGCTTTCTTTTTGGGTACGGGGTGCTTCGCCATATCTTTCCTCCTAGAGCCCCTCGGGGCAGACCCGGGCATTATAGCACCCGGAGGGGGTTTTCTCTACACCTCGTCCAGGAACTTACCCAGGTCAGAGAGGGCCTTGGGGACCGCATCCGCCTGAACGTGTCCGCAGTCGACCACGTTCAGGTCGGCTCCACATACGGGGCAGAGGCCCTTGCAGGATTCGTCACAAAGCGCCGTGAACGGCATGGCCAGCGCGAAGGCCTGAGCCAGGAAGAAGCTCAGGTCCAGATCGGGATCGCCAAAATGATACACGTCCTCATCGTCTTCGTTCTGGACGAGGGTCAACTCGCCCACCTCGGGATGAAATTCGAGTAAATGCTGGAAGTAGGCGTTAACCGGCTGGGGGGTGGGTTTGAGGCAGCGCCGACATTCCATCATGACGGTACCGTGCACCTCGCCCGAGAGCCAGAATTCATCGCCGGCGCTGGTCACGCTCACGCTCCAGTCGGCGTCTCCTTGCAGCGTGAGCAATTCCTCTCCGGCCCCTATGGTTTCTTTTATTATTCCTTCAGCCTCGGCGGTTCCCGGCTCTTTCAGAATTCGCGCGAGGTTGATGCTTTGCAGCGTGCGCACGTCCATCCTTGCAAGTATACGCATGACATATATAAACAGTCAAGGCGTATGCAAAGGTATGCATATTTGAAGAAATAAGATGCAGACGGGCAAAATGCACCCGGTCTGGTAGAATGCGGGCCATGATGCGAGCCGTCATCCTCGGGGTACCTATGGACCTAGGCGCTGGTCGTCGCGGTGTCGATATGGGCCCCAGTGCCATTCGTTACGCACGCTTGCATGAGGTGTTGCGATCACTGGGATACGAAGTGCACGACCTGGGCGATTTGGAGGTGCCTGTTGTCGAAACGTTAAAAATCAACGGTGGAGAGCCGGGCGGATTACATTATCTGGAGGCTATTCAATCCGCTTGCGCCGAATTATCGCAAAGAGTGGAGGCAATAGAGGGGGCGTTCCCGGTCGTGCTCGGAGGCGACCATTCCATAAGCATTGGTTCGATTCCCGGACTGCGCCGTGGCCGGCGCACCGGTCTGATTTGGATCGATGCTCACGCCGACTTCAACACCCCCGAAACAAGCCCTTCAGGGAACATCCATGGAATGCCGCTGGCGGCGTTATTGGGGTACGGTGATCCCCGGCTGGTGGCTCTGGGGGCGCGCGAACCACGGCTGCGCCTGGAGGATGTTGTCTTGTTGGGGGTGCGCAGCGTAGACCCGGGCGAGCGGATCTTGTTGCGCGAAGCCGGGGTGACTGTTTACACCATGAAGGAGATAGACCGCATGGGTCTCCCAACGGTGGCGGCCAACGTAGTGGCGCAAATGGAGCGAGTTGAGCAGGTGCACGTATCTTTCGATGCCGATGTACTGGACCCCTCGGTTGCTCCGGGTGTAGGAACCCCGGTTCCGGGCGGACTTACTTATCGCGAAGCCCATTTATTAATGGAATTACTATCAGATGCGGGGATCGTTACCAGCCTTGACCTCGTTGAGGTCAACCCAATCCTCGACGAAAAGAACCGCACCGCTGAGATAGTGGTGGAGCTGGCGGCCAGCCTCATGGGGAAAAAGATCCTATGAACCTTACTGACGTTGCAGGATAATTTGTGCGGCGCAGTGATAGCGGGCTAGGGGGTCCTCCCGTCTCTGTGCTGCTGTGGCTCCACTGGCCGCCCGCCGCGATGCAGGACGCGCGTTTCCCGGCGGTCCCCGTGCGAGCTTCGCGGTGCGCACGAAGCGATGTCGGCGGGCGCGCCATAGCGGGATCCACCGCAGCCATGCGTGTGCTCATAGTGCAGTCGGACGCCGGGTCGAGAGGCGCGCGGGTACGGGCAGGAGCTCCCTGCGGCCTCGGGATCACCAATCGTCGCTGCGGATACGCGGATCCATCAGGATGGCGTAGACGTATGAAGGTCCGAAGACGTCTTTGGGTACGTCGGCCACCTTTTCGAAGGGCACCGCGACAAGAGCCTTGGCGAACTGACTTTTTTGGATCCTGACCTTGGTGGTGCTAGGTACGATTGCGTTGCCTTCCACCCGGTAAGTGAATGCCTGCCCCTTCAGCTGATGAAACGTTTCGCCTTCGTAGGCGACTATGCGATTCCACACCTTCTCGATATCCGGTCCGTCGTCCGGGTTCGTTGGCGGGTTTCTAGATCCGGCCGGCTTTTCGCCGTTTGCTGCCGTTTGGCTTTCGGGCTGCGGGGGGCGGCCGGAAAGATCCGTTTCGGCAACGGTGGGGACCGTATTGTTCTCCGACGGCTGCGCATCGTCGGCGGGCATCCCGTATTGTTGCGCAGGTTTTTTCTCCAGCAGTGCCTGGGCGATGAACCCCAGCCCCGTACCGATAAAGAATCCGGCCAGGATATGTCCTAGTAATAGGCCGACTCCCGTACCGACTAACAAGAAACCTATAAAAATGTTACTGCGTGAGTTTTTCCTCTCGTGGCCCATACGACCCTCCCTAGGTGTCAGCTTTCATTGTATGCAATGGCTTTTACCAGAGCGGTTCGGCGCGCAAGGAGGATTTGCGTCCCGCGAAAGTATGGAAGGGTACCGCTGTATGATCATGAGTCTGCATTCAGGATGGTTTTAAAAGCTGTTTCGCTGATGAGAATGAGCATTCTTTTTAGCGACACCGGCGGAGAACTGCACCGGGTGAGTTTAAACGTGGGAGGTGTTTTCATACAGGCTGGTTATGCTGGTGCCATGAAGGTCATCCCCGCGGTGGACATCCAGGGCGGCAAAGCGGTGCGCCTGGTCGAGGGCGACCCGGCGCGCGAAACCGTTTACTTCGAGGACCCGGTTGGTGCAGCTCTTTACTGGGAAGAGCAGGGCGCTACGCTCCTGCACGTAGTGGATCTTGACGCTGCGCTGGGGCGCGGCGACAACCGTGCGCAGATCCGCCGCATCGCAGCGGCGCTGGCCATGGGGTTCGAGGTGGGGGGCGGCATCCGCACCCTGGAGGAGGCCGAGGCGGTGCTGGGCTTGGGGGCCGAGCGGGTGGTAATAGGGACGGTGCTGGTGCGTGAGCCGGAAGAGGCAGTGCGAATGCTGGAGCTCCTGGGGCCTGCGCGCATAGTGCCCAGCCTCGACGGACGCGGGCTCGAGGCCGCCGTGGCTGGCTGGCAGGAGGGGGGGGCGGGGAACGTCCTCGATCTCGCGCACGCCGCCGATGAAATGGGGTTTCGCACCCTCATTTACACCGACGTGCGCCGCGACGGCACCCTGGAGGGGCTAGACCTGGAAGTGATTGCCCGCGTGCGCGACGCCTGGCCGCACGAATTGATAGCCGGGGGCGGCGTGGCCAGCGATGCCGACCTTGAAGGTCTCGACCGCCTGGGTGTTGAGGGTGCAATAGTGGGCAAGGCGCTTTATGAGGGCTCCGTCGACGGTCGCCGCTGGTGGCGCGGCTGAGGCGATGCCAGAACTGCCCGAGGTGGAAACGGTGCGGCGCATGCTGGCGCCGCTGGTTGCGGAGCAGAGGTTGCTGGCGGTGGTTCACGACGATCCGCTGCGTTATCGGAATCTGGACGGGGCGGCCGGTCTTCGCATAAAGCGTCTGCGACGGCGTGGAAAATACCTGATTTTTGACCTGGAAAGGGACCTGGAGCTGGTTATTCATCTGGGCATGAGCGGCAGCCTGCGTCTCGATGAGGGTTCCCACACCCGCGCCCGGATTGAATTGGAGGGACTGACGGTTTTTTTCAACGATCCCCGCCGCTTCGGAAAGCTACTTTTGGTCCCCGCGGGCGATTACGCAGCGCTACCGACGCTCGCACGCATGGGTCCCGAGCCACTTTCACGCAATTTCACGGCGCGCGCCCTCGCCGGAAGGCTGGCGGGCACGCGCCGTCCCTTGAAGGCGGCCTTACTCAGCCAGGAACCGGTGGCCGGACTGGGAAATATCTACGCCGACGAGTCCCTTTGGGGGGCGCGGTTGCATCCGGCGCGGCGGGCAGACACACTCGCCTTCTTCGAAGTGCGGGCGCTTCACCGCGCAATCAGGTCGGTATTGCGCCGCGCCGTCGTCCTGGGGGGATCGACGCTGGGCGACGGCGCCTATACCAGGCCCGACGGCGAGCCGGGGTATTTCCAGATTGAGCATTCGGTCTACGGCCGCGCTGGTGAGGCCTGCCCGCGCTGCGGGCGGAAGATCGAGCGTTTCGTCCTCGGTGGTCGCTCTACCCACGTTTGCCCCCGTTGTCAGAGTCGCTAGACGGCGACGCTTCCTTACGGAAGCTGAAAAACCCCGGCGATTGTGTTATCCTATGCATGTAGTCCCCTGGCATATGCAGGGTGGGTGGAAACCCACCCTTTGTTGCTGGAAGGGGGCGCACGATGGAGCAGCAAATGGATCTTTGGGAACTGGTAGAAAACGTGGTGCGGCCACTCGGATACGAGCCGCTGGAGGTGCGGCTGCATGGCGCGGGGAAGACGCAGGTGCTTACGGTAAAGCTCGAGCGCCTGGACGAAAGGCCCATAACCGTTGCCGATTTGCAGCGGGCCAACAGGGTTATCGGACTCGAGCTGGACCGGCTGGATCCCGTCCGCGGAGCCTACCGGCTCGAGGTGGAATCGCCGGGGCCCGACCGGCCGTTGCTTACCAGACGCCACTTCGAACGCTTCGCGGGTTTGAAGGCAAAGGTGCGCACCAGGGAAGGCAGCTTCACCGGCAGGATTGCCGAGGTCGGCCCCGATAGCGTCACCTTTTCCCTGGCGGGGGGGGATAAGCGCACCCTCCCGCTAGGAGACTTCAGGGCCACGCTGGCCGAATGGCCCGGTGAACCGCGGTAGCACTGGAGGATAAAAGAGCGATGAACAGAGAATTTGTAGAAGCTTTGGAGCAAGTTGCGCTCGAGCGCGGCGTGAGCACCGAGGAGCTGGCCGAGGCCTTCGAAGAGGCTCTGGCGAAGGCGTATCTGCGCCACAAAGGTTTCAAACCCAAGGAGGTCGAGGAGGGTCTGGGCCCCGTGGTTGAGGTGAACCTGGATCAGCAAACCGGCGAGATAGAGGTGCTGGAGATCCGCCGCGTCGTCGAAGAGGTCGAGAATCCCGACCGCGAGATTCCCCTCGAAGAGGCTAAGAAATACGACCCCGAGGTCCAGGTCGGTGAGGAGATGGAGTTTCCGATCGACCCCGACGTGTTCAGCCGCATAGCGGTGCAAGCGGCCAAGCAGATACTTACCCAGCGCCTCAAGGAGGCGGAACGCAACCGCGTGTACGAGGAATACAAGGACCGCGAGGGTGAGATCATCACGGGTCAGGTTACGCGCGTAGACAACCGTGGCAACGTCTATGTCGATCTGGGTCGCGGCGAGGCGCTCATGCCGCCCCGCGAGCAAATTCCCGGCGAACGCTATCATCCCGGGCAGCGGGTGAAGGTGTACCTGAAGGAAGTGCGGCGCAGCTCCAAGGGCCCGAGCCTGATAGTTTCCCGCGCCCACGAAGAGCTGCTCAAGTACCTGATGCGCCAGGAGGTTCCCGAGATCGCCGAAGGTACGGTGGAGATAAAGGTGGTTTCCCGCGAGCCTGGTAGCCGCAGCAAGGTGGCCGTGGTGAGCCATAACCCCAACGTCGATCCCATCGGCGCCTGTATCGGGCACAAGGGGCAGCGTATCCAGGCGGTTAGCGCCGAGCTGGGCCGGGAGAAGATTGACGTAATCCCCTGGAGCTCGAATCCGCGCGAATTCATTCGCAACGCCCTTTCACCGGCCACCGTGGGCAATATCGACATCGACACCGAGTCCGGCCGCGCGGTGGTTTCGGTGGGTAAGGATCAGCACTCGGTTGCTATCGGCCGCGGCGGTCAGAACGTGCGCCTGGCGTCCAAACTGACCGGGTTCGAGATCGACTTCAAAGAAGCCGAAGAGGTTTCCGACCTCGACGAGGCGCTCTTGCGCGCATCCGAGAAGACCGAAGAAGTGGCGGTGGACGCCGGTGCCAAGGCGCGCTTCGACAGCCTGTTTGCGGATACGGTGGAGTCTGAAGAAGAGGAGGCCGGCTCCGAAGATGAGGCGTAAGGGCCACGTACCCGTGCGCATGTGCGCTACGTGTCGCCGCCGGCGGCCCAAGCGCGAGCTGCTGCGCGTGGTTCGCACGCCCGAGGGCTGGCGCATCGACCCGACGGGCAAGGCTCCGGGGCGCGGCGCGTACGTCTGCCCGGACGAGCCCGCCTGTTGGGAAGAAAAGAAGCTGAGGCGCTGGGCCGGAGCCGGGGCGCAGACCCTGGCCGAAGCGCTGGCGGCCTATTTGGGAGGAGAAGATGGCGAAGATTCGCATTTATCAACTGGCCAAAGAGCTGGGCATGGAGAACAAGGAGCTCATGGAGCTCCTGGACACGATGGGGGTGGAGTACAAGTCCCACGCCTCGACCCTTGACGAGGAAACCGCCGCGGCGGTGAAGGAGATCATCGCCGAGCAGAAGGGCCTGGAGGAGAAGCGAAGGGCCGAGGAGGCCCGTGCGGCCCTGCCGAAGCGGCCGCCGGTGGTAACCATTATGGGTCACGTCGACCACGGCAAGACGACCCTGCTCGACTACTTGCGGCACAGCCGTATCGCCGAGCGCGAGGCCGGCGGCATCACCCAGCATGTAGGGGCTTTCACCGTCGAGACGCCCCAGGGCGGGATCGTTTTTATCGACACCCCCGGCCACGAAGCCTTTACCACTATCCGCGAGCGCGGGGCGCGCGTGGCCGACATCGCCGTGATCGTCATAGCTGCTGACGACGGCATAATGCCCCAGACCAAGGAGGCCATCGCCCACGCCAAGGCCGCGGGGGTTCCCATTATCTTCGCCATCAACAAGATCGATCTTCCCCGCGCCGACGTGGACAAGGTGATGCAGGACCTGATGAAGGAGGGTTTCGTTCCCGAGGCCTATGGTGGCGATGCCATAGTGGTGCCCATCAGCGCCAAGACTGGCGAGAACGTGGACGACCTCCTGGACATGCTGTTGCTGGTGGCCGAGATGGAGGACCTGCGCGCCGATCCCGACGCAGAACCTCGCGGTGTGATCCTCGAATCCAAGCGCGACAAGAAGGCGGGGGTACTGGTCACCCTGCTGGTTCAGGAGGGCACCTTTCGGGTCGGCGACTACCTGGTTGCGGGCGACGTCTGGGGCAAGATCCGCGCGATGATCGACCCCGACGGCAAACAGGTCAAGGAGGCGACCCCGGGAACCGCGGTGCAGGTGCTGGGCTTCCGCGATCTGCCTGAGGCGGGAACCACCGTGGAGTGGGTGCCCGACGAGGAGGCGGCCAAGCACATCGCCGAGGAACGGCGTGAGGAGCGCAAGGCACGCGAACAGGAGGAGGCCGAACGCCGCAAGGTGAAGAGCATGGCCGATCTGCTGCGGCAGATGCAGGAGGGTCAGAAGGCCGAGATCAACCTGATCCTGCGCGCCGACACTCAGGGATCGCTGGAGGCTATCAAGGGCATTCTCGCCAAGGAGGAAACCGAGGACGTTAAGATCAACGTGCTGCTCGAGGCCGTGGGCGCGCCCACCGAAGGCGACATCCTGCTGGCCAGCACCACCGAGAACGCCGCCATTCTTTCATTCGGGGTCACCCCTCCGGGTTCGGTCAAGAAGAAGGCCGAACAGAAAGGGGTGTTGCTCAAGAGCTTCCGCATCATCTATGACCTTATCGATGAGGTGCGGGAGATGGTGCGGGCTCAGACCGAACCGGAAATGAAAGAAGAGATCGTGGGCCATGCCGAGGTGCGCGCTGTCTTCAAGCTGCCCAAAGGGGGCAAGGTGGCGGGGTGCATGGTCACCGACGGTCGGCTCGTGCGCAATGCCGAGATAAGGGTTCAGCGCGGCGGTGAGGAGATTTGGAGCGGTCGCATAGAGAGCCTCAAGAGGTTCAAGGACGACGTGCGTGAGGTGGCTGCAGGTTACGAGTGCGGCATCAAGCTTGCTGGCTTCGACGATTACCAGGAGGGGGACGTGCTCGAAGCGGTGCGTTTGGTCGAGGTCGGCGAAGCCCGGTAGACTGCGGTGAGTATGCGCCGGTTTGCGCTCGCCTTGCTGGTGGTGCTGGGCTTATCTTGGGGCCTGGCGCCGCACCTTCCCCTGGCTCCGGGAGCGGTGGCGGGCCAGGGGCTGGGCTCGGAACGGGCCTATATCGAGGCTTCCGGGGGCGGGCCGGTGGTCACCGCCTCGGCGCTGGCTGCCGCGGTGCCGGTATGGCTGCGCGCCTGGAGGCGGCCCGTTTCTTCCCGGTTGCGCTACGCACCGCCCTTGCTGCCGTCCCGGCGTCTTTTTTTACGGCTGCAGCGCTTGCAGCTCGAAGGCGGCTAGATCCGGAAGCTATTCCGGCAGGCCCTAGATCCCAAGCAAACCTATTGCACATACGGAGACAGCATGAAGAAAGTAGATACGACTGCTATTTTACTCTTTGTTTTCTTCGTGGCGGCCGTCGTCGCCATGTGGAAACCCTGGGCTCCTGACGAGCCCATGATCAACCTGGGTTTGGACCTCAAGGGCGGGTTGCGTGTAGTCCTGCAAACGGACAATCCAGAGCCCGAGCAGGACGATCTCGAAAAGGCGCGCCTGGTCATAGAGAACCGCATCAACGGTCTGGGCGTGGCCGAGCCGCTCATTCAGATCGCCCTCCCTAACCGCATCGTTGTTGAGCTTCCGGGCTTGGCCCCGGAGGAGCAGGACAAGGCGCTCAAACTGATCGGGCAGCAAGCGGTGCTCGAATTTCGCATTGTCAAGCGCGAGGCCCAAAGCAAGGCGACGTCGGAGCTGACCCTGGACGATCTGGGTCCCGTAGAGCTCAAGGGCTCGGATCTGGTGGACGCCCGCGTCCAGTTCGACCGCTTCAACCGCCCCGAGGTCGCCCTGGAGTTCACCGCTGAGGGCGCGGAGAAGTTCGCCAAGCTGACCCGCAAGAATATCGGTCGCCGCCTGGCCATTGTGCTCGACGGCACCATTTACAGCGCCCCCAACATCCAGACGGCCATCACCGATGGCCGCGCGGTCATTACCGGAATCAAGGACCTTGACGAGGCCTCCCAGATCGCCCTGGTGCTGCGTTCGGGTTCGCTGCCGGTACCGCTGCACGTCGAGGAGGTGCGCGCGATCGGCCCCACCCTGGGTAAGGACGCCATCCGCGCGGGCATTGTGGCCTCCATAGTGGGTGCGGTGCTCATCTTCGTGCTGCTCTATCTTTATTACGGTTTCTGGTTCGGCACCGTGGCAGCGGTGGGTTTGCTGTACATCGCCCTCCTAATCATGGGTGTGCTTTCGGGGTTGGGTGCGGTGCTCACGCTTCCGGGCATCGCCGGCTTCATCCTCACCCTGGGTGCGGCCGTGGACGGCAATGTGCTCTCGTTTGAACGCATCAAGGAAGAGCTCAAGCTGGGCAAGAAGCTGCGCCAGGCCATTCCCGACGGCTTTGTGCACTCGACGGTCACGATCCTGGACGCCAATATTTCCACCTTGCTGGCCGCCGCCGCCCTCTACCAGTATTCCACCGGTCCGGTGCGCGGCTTCGCGGTTATGCTGGCCATCGGTATCGTTGTCGCGGTCTTCTCGAACCTGGTCTTCAGCCGCTGGATGCTTGAAAAAATCGCTGCGGCTCGCGAGGTGATTCCTCCTTACTGGATTTGGGGCACCAAGATTCCCTTCCTCAAGGAGGCGCGCATCTTTACGCCCGCGACCCTGCTATTCGCGGCCCTCATGGGGGCGGTGGTCTTCTTCCACGGCTTCAACTTCGGCATTGACTTTACCGGCGGCACCGCCTACCTGGTGCGCACCGGGACCGAGGTAAGCGTGGACCAGATTCGTAGCTTCCTTGACGAAGTGGGCATCGAGGGCGTGAGCGCCAAGGAGGCGATAATCACCGAAGTAGAAAGCCCGCTCGCCGACTACAAGGAATTCTCGGTACGCGTCGGCCTGCTTTCTAATGACGGTGTTATCGCCCTGCGCCGGGCGTTCGAGGAGAAGTTGAATGCCGAGGTCTTGCAATCGGAGGTGGTCGGCCCGGCCGTGGGCGCCGAGCTGCGGCGCAACACTGTCCTGGCGGTGCTCGTGGGGCTGGGTTTGATCCTCATCTACATGGCGTTCCGTTTCGATTGGATTTTCGGGGTTGCCTCAGTGATCGCCGTGGGTCACGATGTGGCCATTACCGCCGGAGCCTTCAGCCTTATGGGGCTCGAGTTCACCATCCCCATTGTGGCTGCTCTTCTCACCATCATCGGTTACTCGATTAACGACTCCATCATCATCTCCGACCGTATACGCGAGAACCAGAAGGTGGTCAGGGGCGTTCCCTACAATGAGCTCGTAGACCTGTCCATCAACCAGACCCTCTCGCGTACGGTAATGACGTCTTTCACCACCATGCTGCCGCTGCTGGCGCTGCTCTTCATCGGTGGACCGGTTCTGCGCGACTTTTCGATCGCGCTTCTCATCGGCATTCTGGTGGGGACGTTCTCCTCGATCTACGTGGTGGGTTCGCTCGTGACCTGGTGGAAGATGCGCGGCGGCGATACGCCGCGTAAGAAGGCCCGCGCCTGATTCCTAGCAGCATAACGCCGCTCCTCTTGGAGGGGAGTGGCGTTATGCTGCCGTATACTCAGATCAGCAAGGAGGCGGTATGCGATTCGTACACTGGCTTTCTTTTCTAACGGCGCTGCTGGCGCTCGCCGCTATAGCCGCCGTGCAAGCATTGCAGCCCGCTGCTGGCGTGGCGGTGCCCGGTCTGGGCACGGTACCGCTGGTATGGGCCTTGGGTACCGTATTCGCGCTGGGCTTCCTCGCTGGCTGGGTTTATCTGCCCGGCTACGCCTGGGTGCTGGCGCGCGAGCGCCGGGCATGGAAACGTGAGCGGTCCCGGTTGGAGTCGGAGCTGGCCAAACTGCGCCCGCAGGAAGTTGAGGAGCTGCCGCGCATTCCCGACCGCCCCGCTCCGGATAGCGGTAAAGAAGACGCGTGAGCGAACCCCGGCGCTGGATTCTACGGTCCTGGCCCGCCATCGCCGAAGTAAAACGCACCATGAGGCTTCTGGGAGTGCCGCCCGAAGCGGCGGCGGTATTGCTGAACCGTGGCTTCCGGGATGCGGCAGATCTGGACCCGCCGCTGGCACCGCCGCTGTTACCGGGCATTCGCGAGGCAGCGGCGCGCGTGGTCCAAGCCGTCGCGCGCGGCGAGCGGATTCGTGTCCATGGTGATTACGACGCTGACGGCGTGACCGCGGCGGCGATACTGACTCTGGGGCTCGGGGAGCTGGGCGCGGACGTACACGCCTTCATCCCCCACCGCCTGAACGATGGTTACGGTCTGAGCATGGCCCGGGTGCCGGAACATCTGGCGGCGTCTGATCTGCTCATCACCGTGGATTGTGGCGTCAGCAATGCCGCGGAACTGGCGGCGCTAACCGAGGGTGGCGTTGCCGTCATAGTTACCGACCACCATGCGGTTCCGGATGAACCCCCGCAGGGGTTGGTGGTTCATCCTGCGTACAGCCCCGAGCTCGCGGGCAAGCCCTGGCCGACGGGGGCCGGGGTGGCCTTCTTCCTGTTGTGGGCCGTGCGCGAGGCGCTGGATAAGCCGCCGCCGCTCGAATATGCCGACCTGGCGGCGATCGGTACCGTAGCCGACGTCGCGCCGCTCCTGGGCGTGAATCGCGCCCTCGTCAAGGAAGGGCTCAGGCGCTTGCGCAACAGCCGTCACGTGGGTTTGCGCGCCCTGGCTGAACGCCACTGCACCAATTGTGATGCGGTAGAGGTCGCCTTCCGGATTGCTCCGCGCATCAACGCCGCCGGGCGGCTGGGTGAGGTAGAAACGGCCTTTCGCGCGCTCACCACCAGCGACCCGATAGAAGCCGCCGGGTTGGCCGACCGGCTCGACGCCCTGAATCGGGAGCGCCAGCAGATAGAAGAGGAGATGCTCGAGCGGGTGCTGCCTACGGTAAACCCCGATGATCCCGTGATCGTCATTCATGATCCTGAAGGTCACCCGGGGGTCATGGGCATAGTAGCTAGCAGGGTTCTCGAGCGTTTTCACAAACCCGTCTTCATAACTGCCCGGGGAAAGGGGTCGGTGCGCAGCGTACCGGGAGTAAGCGCGGTGGGGGCTCTCGCCGCTGCCTCGGAGCACTTGAACGGTTACGGAGGCCATGCGGGCGCGGCGGGTTTTTCGATAGACGCGGAGCGGATTCCCGCCTTCGCCGCGGCCCTTCGCTCGTATGTCCGCAGCCACCCGGCCCCCGCCCCCGCACTGCCCCTGGACGATCCGCTGGCACCGGACTTGATGGATGAGGTCTTTGCGAGCATGCTTCTGCTCAAGCCCTTCGGTGAGGGTAATCCTGAACCGGTTTTTTACTTCAGCGGTCAGGTCGCCAGGGTGCGTCCCCTTTCCGAAGGGCGTCACATTTCCTTCGACCTTAGTGGCGTGCGTGTAATCAAGTGGAAGGACGAGGGAAACGGCATAGAGGAGGGGCGCGAACTGGAAGTTGCGGCGCAGCTGGTCGAGAACGACTGGATGGGAATACGCAGTATGGAGTTGCGGGCCGTGGCCTACCGCGAGCCGGAGGGTTTTATCTGCGAGGGCGAGGGGCTTGTTGTCGAGGCGCTGGAGCCGCGAAAGGCGCTTAATCTGGCCCGGAGCGAGGGGTGGGGGGTATGGGGCAGCGGTGAGGGCAGGGCCTACCTGAAGGCTCGGGGGTACCGGTTGGTCGCCCCCGAGGACGCCGAGGTTTGGTTTGCGGTGCCCCCGGAAAGAGTAGCGCGCCCTGAGGCGCGGCTTGCTGTTAGCGAGCAGGCGTTCAGGCGTTTGCTTGCTCCCGCTACCCGCCGGGAACTACTGGAGGCCGTACATGCTGCTCCGGACGAAGCTGACCCGGCGCTTGCGCGCCTGCTGGCAGAGATCAGAGGGCACGAACCCTACCGCTGGATCGAGGTGTCGCCCGCTTATCGCGGCTGGCGGCTGGCGCTGGCGGTGCTCGAGCGTTTGCGCGCGGCCTTCCGGCGTGGCGACCCGCGTTGTTTGGGGAACGCACTTGAGCTCTGGTGGTCGCTGCGGCAAGAGGGCGCCACAACTGAATAAAGATTAGCTTAAACCGGTTTTGTTGACTTCTTTTTCCTGCTGCGCTACACTTCGGGTGACCCTAGTATGTGGTAATAAGACTATAAGGAGGTAGGAAATGAAGAAATACATGAGAGCTGTATTAGCTGCAGTGTTCGCTCTGGTTATGGGAGCGCTCGCTCAGGGCGACAAAGTGGTGATTGGCTACTCGATTAGCACCCTTAACAACGCCTTTTTCGTGGGTATGACCAAGGGCGTCGAGAACGGGGCGAAGAAGTTTGGTGTTGAGCTGATCACGGTTAACGCCAACGGAGACTCCGCCAAACAGGTGTCCGACGTAGAAGACCTGATCACCAAAGGAGTGGATGCCATCATCATCAATCCGCGCGACGCCGAGGCCATCGCCCCTGCGGTAAAGAAGGCCCTGGATGCGGGTATTCCCGTCTTCGCTCTCGACCGCGGTGTTACAGGGGTGGAGGTCACCTCGTTCTTGGAGACCGACAACGTGGCTATGGGCCGCCTTGCCGCCGATCTTATCGCCAAGGCAATGAAAGCCAAGTACGGTGAGGCCAAAGGCAACGTCATCGAACTCGTCGGTCTTGTGGGCACTACCGCCGCCCGCGACCGTGGCAAGGGTTTCCACGAACAGCTCAAGAAATACCCCGGGCTCAAGCTGGTCGCTTCTCAGCCGGCAGACTTCAATCAGGAGAAGGCCTTTACGGTGACTTCCAACCTGGTTTTGGCGCATCCCGATGTTGACGCCATCTACGGTCACAACGACGACAACACCGTCGGTGCCGCACGCGCCCTCAAGGCCATGGGTCGCCTCAAAAAGGTGGGCGAGCCCGGCCATATCTACATCGTCGGCATCGATGGCATCAAGCAGGCGCTCGATCTCATACGCCAGGGCTATATCGACTGCACGATCTCGCAGGAGCCGGTACTCATGGGCGAGAAGGCCGTGGAATTCGCGGTCAAATACCTGAAGGGCGAAGATGTGCCCAAGCACTTCTACACCCCATTTACCCCGGTAACCAAGGATAACGTCGACAAGCGCCAGAACTGGGCCGAGTAGCCAACCGGTAAGGTCAGAACGGCGCGCGCCGTTCTGACCTTACCGCCCTCGAAGTTTCCTAATTCCGACGATGAATCCCGATCCTGTACTGGAAACACTCAACCTGACAAAGGTATTTCCTGGAGTGATTGCCCTGGACGACGTTTCGCTGTCGCTGCGCCCCGGTGAAGTCCTGGGCTTGGTGGGCGAGAACGGCGCGGGTAAGTCCACCTTGATGAAACTGATCGGTGGGGTGTACCCACCTACGCGGGGGAGTATCCGTTATCGCGGTGAAGCGGTGCAGTTTCGCAGCCCCAAGGACGCCCTCGACGCCGGGATATCCATTGTTTATCAGGAGCTGAACCTTATTTCCCACCTGAGCGTAGCGGAAAACATCTTTATCAATCGATTGCCACGTCGGCGCGGGTTCGTGGACTGGGCGCGTTTGTACCGGGAGGCAGAGCGGATTCTGGCGGAAAGCGGCATGGCCGGTATCGACCCCCGGGCGATAGTCGCCGAGTTGCCTATTGGCGTCAAGCAATCGGTGGAAATCGCGAAGGCGCTTTCCTACGATGCGCAAGTGCTGCTTTTCGATGAGCCCACATCCTCGCTTACCGGTCCCGAAATAGAAAACCTGTTTGCGGTGATCCGGCGGCTGCAGGAACGGGGTATGGGCATCATTTACGTTTCGCACCATTTGGACGAAATCTTCGAGATTACCGATCGCGTACACATTTTGCGTGACGGCAGGACCGTTGTGGAAATGCCCACTGCCGAGGCCAGCGAGGAGCTGGTGGTATCCCGAATGGTGGGGCGCGATATCCAGGATATTTATTACAAGGGGGCGCACGAGCCGGGCGAGGTGGTACTCACAACCCGCGGCCTCAGCGATTCTGTATTGCAAAATGTCGATTTCAGCGTGCGTAGCGCCGAGGTGGTGGGAATATACGGCCTGCTGGGGTCCGGGCGCACGGAACTACTGAAAGCCATAGTGGGTGCGCGGCGGTTGCGTTCCGGCGAAGTACTTTTGCGCGGGCGCAGCGTGCGCTTCCAGCATCCGCAGGATGCGGCCCGCGCCGGCGTCATTTATTCTTCGGAGGATCGCAAAGGTGAGAACCTTTTTTTCGGGCAGCCAATATGGAAAAACGAAACATATATTGCTTTGCAAATCGGTCGTTTCGCTACTCTAGGCTTCACCAGGGTGGCAGAGGAACGACGTGCCGCCGCTGAATACAGCGAAAAATTGGGGGTGAAAGCCCCCTCTCTGGATACCGACGTAGACCACCTTTCCGGTGGCAACCAGCAGAAGGTGTGCCTTGCCAAGGCGCTTATCAACGACCCCGACGTGATACTGCTTGATGAGCCGACGCGGGGTATCGATGTGGGGGCTAAGCTCGAGATCTACAAGCTCATCGCCCAGCTTGCTGACCAGGGCAAGGCCGTGGTCTTCGTCAGCTCCGAACTGCCTGAGGTAATAGGCTGCGCCGACAGGGTATATACCATGGCGGGAGGGCGCATAACCGCCGAACTGACCGGGGACGCGATTAATGAAGAAAACGTTCTCAAGTACTGCTTGCAAACCACTCCGTCAGGGGGGACAGCGACATGAAACTTAACAGATCGCTATTTTCCAGCAGTGAGTTCATCGTCTTCCTTGCACTTTTGGCGGTAGGTGCCTTTTTCGCATTCACCTCGCCGGTTTTCCTGACCAAGTTCAATCTGCTCAACATTTTGCTCCAGTCTTCGATCCAGGGAATAATTGCCATCGGTATGACCTTCGTGATCCTTACCGCTGGCATCGATCTATCGGTTGGTTCGGTGGTCGCGCTCGCCAGCGTGTTGATGGCTCTGATGCTGCACGCGGGTGTACCGGTTTGGGCGGTGATTCTGATCAACCTGGTCTTTGGCGTGGCAGTAGGGGTTTTTCATGGTTTTTCGATAACCAAAATCGGCATGGCCCCCTTCATTGTCACCCTGGCCACCATGGCCATGGCCCGCGGTCTGACAATGGTGTTTTCCGACGGGAAGACGATCTTCGATTTCCCGCCGGCATTCGAATTCTTTGGCGCGGGCCAGGTCGGACCCATCTCAGTGGCGGTGATAATCTTTCTGCTCTATGCGTTAGTGGCCGAAGTAGTTTTGCGCAGTACCGTGCTAGGGCGCAATATTTACGCGGTCGGGTCCAACCTTAAGGCAGCTGCCCTGTCGGGAATACGCACCCACTGGGTGTTGTATTTCGTATACGTGGTTTCCGGTATATCGTGCGCCATTGCCGCGCTGGTGCTTACAGGCAGGCTTGGCGCGGCAATGCCAACGGCGGCTATGGGCTACGAGCTCGATGCGATAGCCGCCGTGATAATCGGCGGGGCGTCGCTCATGGGTGGCAAGGGTACGATAATCGGTACGATAATCGGAGTGTTGCTCATTGGGGTTATCAATAACGGGATGAACCTGCTCAACGTTCCGCCCTTCTGGCAGAGCTTTCTCAAAGGAGCGGTCATCTTTCTGGCGGTGATGATAGACAGCCTCAAGAATCGTCCCAACGAGGCGTAATTACGGAGGTGGTGTCGTGTCCATGCTGAAAGGTATTCCCCCGGAGCTTTCCCCCGAGTTGCTGGCCACGCTGGCTGAGATGGGTCATGGGGATGAGTTGGCCATCGTGGACGGCAACTACCCCGCCCACTCGTCCGGGCCACCGGTGATCCGCGCCGATGGTTTGGGCACGCCGGAGTTGCTGGCCGCTATCCTTAAACTTATGCCATTGGATACCTTTACCGATTCCAATGTGTTCTACATGGACAATGGGGAAGAGGTAAAGCCGGAGGTGTGGGAGGAATTCGACGCGGTCCTGAAGGCGTCGGGCGAGGACGCCCGGGTACACCCGGTGGGCCGTTTCGAATTTTACGAGCGTGCGCAGGGAGCATACGCAATTGTCGCCAGCAGCGAAACTAAACTATACGCATGTATCATTATTAAAAAGGGAGTCATATTCCCCCAATAACCCGTATAATTAATAGCCAGGGGGGTTATGGTGTACAAGCAGGGCCGAGAACCGGTTGACGTACGCGTCCATACTGCCGAGTTCCGAATCTACGGCATTATGGAAATGCCCCGTTTTGGTGGCATGGCGTCGTTCCTTAACAAGACCAAGCGTTTGCTGGTGCCCCTGACAGGTGTGCTGGTGTATTCGGCCGGCTGCGATCATCCTCCGCGCGCCGAAGATATGCGCGCTACCGCTGACTTCCTCGCAGTTCAGCAGCGGGACATTCTCTGGGTGGTAGGCGGGCGCCCCGACGAATTGGAATTGCCGGGGGTGCCTGTCAAGAAAAAGCGCATGGCGCTGCTGTTTGCTTGTTGCGTGATGGTTGGTGTGCTGGTAACGCCGGGTGGGGTGCGGCTGGCGGATTTTCTGGCTAACGCCAAGCCCTTTCAAACATTATTTGACGTTCGTCTATATGCCCTGGCCGGGGATACGCCTGCGCGTGAGCTAGAAGTCAGGCATACATTCGAGTACGTAACGGTTAATATTAGGAAGATTCTGGGAATAATGGAGGCTCCACGACTTGATGATGAAGATACCCGGCTGACCCTTTTCCGCTGACGGGAAAGGGGCCCGGGAACAACCGGGCCCCGGTGCCCGCGGAGTAATTAGAAGCGGTCTAGGGTTGCGTGAATGCGTTCGAGCTGGCTCTTCGCCTCCTCCAGGTTGCGCCGTTCGCGACCCACCACCTCAGCCGGGGCGCGCTCGGTGAAGCCGGGGTTGGCGAGCTTCTTCTCCAGCCCGGCGATGCGGCGCTCCAGTTCGGAGGCCTTCTTCTGCTGCTTCTGCTTCCAGGCTTCGACGTCCACCAGCCCCTCGAGCTCGAGCCAGACCGTGACCTGGGGTGTGACCGCGCTGACGGCCTTCTCCGGCCGGCCCTCCTGCACCCCGGCGCGGGCGAGGAAGCGGAAGAAGTCGGCGTTCTCGAGCAGCACCGCCGCCCCCGGCCCCTCGGCGTGGACGGTGAGTTCCTGCTGGGGCGGCAGGCCCAGCTCGGCCCGGAGGCTGCGGGTGGCGGTGACCGCGTCCTGGAGGACCTTGAAGGCGGCCAGCGCTTCCTCATCGGCGGCGAAGGCCTCGGCCTCGGGCCACCCGGCCAGCGCCAGCTCTGCCTCGGGGTCCTGCTTGAGGGCGGTGTAGATCTCGCTGGTGACGAAGGGCATGAAGGGGTGGAGGAGCTTCAGGAGCGCCTCGAGCGCCGTCTCCAGCCCCCGCAGCGTCGCGGCGTTGCCCGCGCGCAGCGCCGGCTTGGCGGCTTCTATGTACCAGTCGCAGAACTCGCTCCAGACCAGCTGGTAGACCTCGCGGCTGGCGAGCGCGAGCTCGTAGGCGTCGTAAAGCTGGGTGATGTTGCGGATGCCCTCGCGCAGCCGCGCCGCCATCCAGCGGTCGGCTAGGGTGGGCTCGTCGGTCTTCGCCTCGAAGCCCTCGCGGTTCATGAAGACGAAGCGGGCGGCGTTCCAGAGCTTGTTGGCGAAGTTGCGGCCCATCTCCACCCAGCGGCGGTCGAAGCGGATGTCCTGCCCGCCGGTGGCCAGGTGGATGAGGGCGAAGCGCAGCGCGTCGGCGCCGTATTCGTTCACCAGCTCGAGCGGGTCCACCACGTTGCCCTTCGACTTGGACATCTTCTTGCCCTTCTCGTCGAGCACCAGACCGTGGAGCATCACCGCTTCGAAGGGGTGGCGGCCGTCGAAGTGGTAGCCAGAAACCTCCATGCGGCTGACCCAGAGGAAGAGTATGTCGTAGCCGGTCACCAGCACGCTGGTGGGGTAGAAGGCGCGGTAGTCCTCGGTGTCCTCGGGCCAGCCTAGCGTCGAAAGCGGCCACAGCGCCGAGGAGAACCAGGTATCGAGGACGTCGGGGTCGCGCTCGAGCTCGGTGCTGCCGCAGATGGCGCATTCCTTGGGATCCTCGTCGAAGCGCTCCAGGTCGGGCACGGTCACGTGCCCCTCGGGGCAGTACCAGGCGGGGATCTGGTGGCCCCACCAGAGCTGGCGGCTGATGTTCCAGTCGCGGATGTTCTCGAACCAGTCGATGTTGACCTTGCGCCAGCGCTCCGGGTAGAACTTGATGTCGCCTTCCTTCAGCTTGGGCAGCACCTCGTCCGCGAGCGGCTTCATCGAAAGCCACCACTGCGGGAAGAGAGCGTACTCGACCGCGGTGCCGCAGCGGTCGCAGGTGGCCAGCGCGATCTGGTAGGGCTCGGCCCTGCGCAGGTAGCCTTCTTTTTCCAGCGCCTTCGCCACGGCCTTCCTCGCCTCGAAGCGGTCCAGGCCGCGGAAGCGCTCGGGCACCCGCTCGCTAACCAGCTTTCCTTCCAGGTCGATCACGCTCGGCTCCGGCAGCCCGTGGCGCCGGCCCACCTCGTAGTCGGTCGGGTCGTGCGCCGGGGTGATCTTCAGCGCGCCGGTGCCGAACTCGCGCTCCACCGCCTCGTCGGCGATCACCGGGATCCAGATATCGGTCAGCGGGATGCGCGCCTTCTTGCCGATCAGGTCCTTGTAGCGCTCGTCTTCCGGGTGCACCGCGATGGCCACGTCGGCAAAGATCGTCTCCGGCCGCACCGTGGCGATCCGGATCTCGCCACCGTCCTCGAGCGGGTAGGCGAGGGTGTAGAGCGTGCCCTGGGTGGGGGTGTTGCCCACCTCCAGGTCCGAAAGCGTCGTCTCGCAACGGGGGCACCAGTTGAGCAGCCGTTCGCCGCGGTAGAGCAGGCCTTCATGGTGGTAGCGAACGAAGGCGTAGCGCACCGCGCGGCTGCGCACCTCGTCCATGGTGAACGCCAGGCGACTCCAGTCGGCGCTGGCGCCGAGACGCTTGAGCTGCTCCAGGATCTGGCCGCCCGACTCCTCGCGCCACCGCCAGACGCGCTCCAGGAACTTCTCGCGTCCCAGGTCGTGGCGGGTCTTGCCCTCGCTGGCCAGCAGCCGCTCGACCACCACCTGGGTGGCGATGCCGGCGTGATCGGTGCCGGGCAGCCACAGCGCCTCGTAGCCGCGCATCCGCTTGTAGCGCGTCAGCGCGTCCTGCAGGGCGTTGTCGAGGGCGTGCCCCATATGCAGCACGCCGGTCACGTTGGGCGGCGGCATGACTATGACGAATGGGGGCTTGCCACTGTGCGGGTCGGCGACGAAGGGCCGCTCGGCCCAGCGCTCGGCCCAGCGGGACTCGACCTGGTGCGGATCGTAGGTTTTGGACAGTTCTTCCATGCGTACCTCCGGTGGGGGGCCAAGAAAAAAGCCCCGCGTCCGTGCGCGGACGAGGAGGATTCCCCGCGGTACCACCGCGCTTCGGGAGCGGCCTGTGGTTCGTGGTGGATGGTTCGTGGTGTCGATCAATCCTACGAGCCACAAGCCACACGCCACATGCCAAATCCCGCACTCTTTCGCGCTGTCTCGGGCGCACCCGGCGGGGTCTACTGAGCCTTGCGGCCGTTCTTCCCGCGGCGCCCCGGGCGACGTTCGGCGGTGCGGCGGCGGGCTCCTTCCAGCCGCGGGGGCCCTCTCTGGAGCCGCGCAGGCCGCCTACTCCTCCCGGGCAGGCCTTGATCCGAGTATAACAGTGCTTCGCGGCAGGCCCCAACGTATAACGAAAAATCGACCGGGCGCTTCAAAGCCGATATACTGAAGCCATGCTCCCGACCGCGCTCGACGACGAAGGCAGGGCTTCGGAGACCTTTCGCACCAACGCCAGCGCCTGGGTGGACCGCATCACCGCCTACCGCGAGACCCTGGCCGAATTGCGCCAGGGCGGCGGGGAGCGCGCGATCCAGCGCCAACACGAAAGGGGCCGCCTGACCGCGCGCGAGCGCGTCGCCCGGCTGGTGGACGAGGACAGCCCCTTTGACGAGCTGATGACCTTCGCCGGCTGGGAGATGTACCAGGAGTGGGGCGGCGCCCCCGGCGGCGGCGCGGTGACCGGCATCGGCCGCATTCACGGCCGCGAATGGATGGTCATCGCCAACGACGCCACCGTCAAGGCCGGGGCCTTCTTCCCGATAACCGCCAAGAAGGTCATCCGGGCGCAGACGATCGCCTACGAGAACAAGATCCCCACCATCTACCTAGTCGATTCGGCCGGAGTCTTCCTGCCGCTACAAGACGAAGTATTCCCCGACCAGGACGACTTTGGCCGCATCTTCTACCTCAACGCCCGCATGAGCGCCGCCGGCATTCCCCAGATAAGCGCCATCATGGGCAACTGCGTGGCCGGCGGGGCCTACCTGCCGGTGATGACCGACGCTCTGGTGATGACCGAGGGCTCGGGCCTCTACCTGGCGGGGCCGGCGCTCGTCAAGGCGGCCATCGGCCAGGAGGTGAGCTCCGAGGAGCTGGGCGGGGCGCGGATGCACGCCGAGGTCTCGGGCACGGTCGACTTCTACGAGCCAAACGATGAGGCGGCGCTCGAGCGCCTGCGCACCCTCGCCGGCCTCTACGCTGCGCCGCGGCGGGCCCGCTGGGCTGAGGATCGCAAGGAGGCCGCGCCGCCGGCCTACGACGCCCGTGACCTCTACGGCCTGGTGCACCCGGAAGGGGAAAGCCCCTACGACGTGCGCGAGGTGATCGCGCGGCTGGTGGACGGCTCCGAGTTCCACGAGTACAAGGCGCAGTGGGGCGAGACGCTGGTGACCGGCTTCGCGCGGCTGGGCGGGTTCCCGGTGGGCATAGTCGCCAACCAGCGGCTCGTTATCAAGAAGAAGGGCCGCATCGAGGTGGGCGGGGTCATCTACGCCGAGGCGGCCGACAAGGCGGCCCGCTTCATCCTCGACGTCAACCAGATGCGCATTCCGCTATTGTTCCTGCAGGACGTCAGCGGTTTTATGGTGGGCAAGGCCTCGGAGGAGGCGGGGATCATCCGCCGCGGCGCCAAGCTGGTGAACGCGGTTTCCAACTCGGTGGTGCCCAAGATCACCGTTATCCTGGGCGGCTCGTTCGGCGCGGGCAACTACGCGCTGGCGGGCAAGGCCTACGCCCCGCGGCTGCTCTTCGCCTGGCCCAGCGCCAAGTACGCGGTCATGGGCGGTACCCAGGCGGCAAATACTTTATTGCAGCTCGAGGTCGCGCAGCTGAAGCGCAAAGGGCAGGAGCCTAGCGCCGAGGAGCTGGAGCGGCTCTACGAGGAGATCAAGAACCGCTACGACGCCACTCTAGACCCCCGCTACGCCGCGGCGCGGCTGTGGGTGGACGAGATCATCTTTCCCCACGAGACCCGCGAGCGGCTGATCCGGGCGCTCGAGGTGGTGAGCCTGGACGACTCGGAAGAGCCCCTCAAGACCGGCGTATTCCAGGTATAGGGGCGGCCGTGGAAGAGCGCGTTACCTACGTCGAATGCCCCCGGGACGCCTGGCAAGGGTTAGCCCGCACCATCCCGACCGAAGAAAAGGCGGCCTTCCTGCGCCGGCTGCTGGACGCCGGCTTCGACCACCTGGACCTGGCCAGCTTCGTCTCGCCAAAGTGGGTGCCGCAGATGGCCGATTCCGAAGAGGTCCTTAAGCTGCTGCCGCCTCCCGATGGGCGCGACTACCTGGCCATCGTCGCCAACGAGCGGGGGATGGAGCGGGCGCTGGCGGCGGAAAATCTGACCTCGGTGGGCTACCCCTTCTCGATCAGCGAGACCTTCCAGCAGAAGAACACCCGCCGTTCGATCGAGGACTCGTGGCCGCTGGTGGAGCGGATGCTCGAGCTGTCCCTGGGCGGCGGGCTTGAGCTGGTGGTTTACGTCTCCATGGGTTTCGGCAATCCCTACGGCGACCTATGGAGCCCGGATCAGGTCGTGGACTTTGTCGGCCGCCTGCGCGGGCTCGGCGTGCGCCGCATCGCCATCGCCGATACCTATGGTGTGGCCGGGCCCGAGCGCATCCATGAGGTGCTGGCGGCGGTCGCCGCCGCCCACGGGGCCGCCGGGCTAGGAGCCCACCTGCACAGCCGCCCCGACCCCGGCGAGGTGCGGGCCAAGGTGGACGCGGTGCTGGACGCGGGCGTGCGCTGGCTCGAGGGGGCGCTGGGCGGCATCGGCGGTTGCCCTTTCGCGGGGGATGACTTGGTGGGAAACCTGCCGAGCGAGATAGTCCTGCCCCATTTGCGAGAGCGCGGTCTCGTGGCCGGTATTGCCAGTTCTTCTATTGAGCAGCTGGCTGAGGCGGCAGTTTTGTTGCGGACCCGCTTCGCATGAATCATTACGGGTAGCCCAATTCCTTCAACCAGCCGGCAGCCGCGCTTGCATCCTCCAGCCGCGCACGGCGTTCGGGTTCGAACCAGGCCAGCAGGGCTGCCTTATCGCTGTGATGTTCGCCCTCGTCCAGGTTAAGTACCAGCTTGTGATCGCCGTCGGCCAGCCAGAGCATCGCCGCCAGTGGCGCTTCTATTCGCGACTTGGCCGGAAGCGCTCTCCCCAGTACAACAACGTCCACCTCTTCACCGTCGGCGGGGTTGGTGAAACCGGGAAGGAAACCATAATTCACCGGCGCGGGCAGGTCCATGGTCTTGCGTACGAAGCGCCCTTCCCGCCATTCCCAGCGTTCACGGCTGCCCTTTGGCCATTCGATCACCGCGGTAAGTTTCAACCTGCCCCCAGGAGTATCTGGGCGACGCTCAGGTAGATTACCAGGCCGGAAACGTCGGAGATGGTAGCAATGAGCGGGTTGGAGATCAGTGCCGGGTCCAGACCGAGTTTTTCCAGTGCTATCGGCAGTAGAGCACCGGCCAGGTTGGCGACGACAACCAGCAGGAAGAGCGCTAGCGCCACGACCGGCGTCACCCCGAGGAAGCCGTCGAGTACTACCTTTATCGCAATGAGTGCGGAGAGCGTGAGGCCCAGCAGCGTGCCGACACCCAGCTCTTTCGTAAGTACGCGGGGCCAGTCACCCAGATCGATGTCGCGGGTGGCCAGAGCGCGAACAATTAGGGTCGAAGATTGGTTGCCGGTATTGCCCCCCGTTCCCAGCAACACCGGAATGTAAAAAGCGAGGGCGGTGGTGGCTTCAAGCACCGAAGAAAAACCGGCAAGTATCGTGGAAGTAAACATACCGGTAAAGATCAAGATCACCAGCCAGCGGGCGCGGGCGCTCCACAGCTCCCATACGTTCGAGCGGCTGTATACCAGTTCCGGGGCGTCGACAGCGCCCAGACGGTGAATGTCTTCGGTGGCTTCTTCTTCCAGTACGTCGATGACGTCGTCGATTGTAACGATACCCACCAGGCGGCTGTTGGAGTCGGTTACCGGGAGTACCGTGAGGTCGTAGTCGGCCATTACCCGGGCCACTTCTTCCTGGTCGGTCTCGGTGGTTACATAAATGACGTTGGGATTCATTATCTCGGCGATCCGCATCGAGGGATCGGCAACGATGAGATCGCGCAAGCTCAGCACGCCTACCAGGCGGCCGTCATCATCGAGAACGTAAAGGTAATAAACGGTTTCGGCGTCGGGTGCGGCGCGACGCAGGAATTGCAGCACCTCGTCCACGGTCATCCCCGCGCGCACGGCCACGTACTCGGGCGTCATCAGCCCGCCGGCGTCGTCCTCGTCGTACTTGGAAAGCTCCTCTATCTCGGCCCGGGTTTCCGGATCCAGCCAGCTCTTGATGGTTTGTGCCAGCTGCGGATCTTCGTCCTCGACTGCCTGCAGGGCGTCGGTCAGATCGTCGGGGTCGAGCTCTTCCAGTATCTGGCGCACCCGCCAGGGAGGCAGGGTTTCCAGGAACTCCGCCTGTTCTTCAGGATCCAACTCGCTGATTATTTGTGCTGCCAACCCGGGGTCGAGATAGGTCAGCAGTACGAACTGGTGTTCGCCCGAAAAATCGTCCCAGTGCTCCAGGATTTCCTGAGGGTGTATTTGTTCCCCGAGAGTCTGGACGAGGGCCACGTCCCCTTTTTGCAGGGCGCGGGTCAGGGATTCAAGCAGGTTTTCGCGCGCCTGGGCTCGCATAACATCCTCCTGAGAAGGGGAATCGGACCTCGAAACGGCCAAAGTCCAGTCTATCACGGAGACCTTTTGCCCGAGTTCAAGCCGAGCCAGATATTACTGTATGGCAAAGGCTGCGCATGCATTCTGGCATCACTTAAAACCTAAGAAAAATTGCGGTTGACATACTCAAGGTGGGGAAGCTATGCTTAGCGCTGGCCTGGAGCCGGGAGCGACATGTTTGAGAACCTGAGCCGTAGACTACAACGAACCCTCGATAGCTTGCGGGGGCGCGGGCGAATCAGCGAGGCGGACCTCAAGAAGGTCATGCGCGAGATTCGCATGAGTTTACTTGAGGCCGACGTCAACTTTGAGGTGGCCAAGGCCTTTACCAGGCGCGTGCAGGAAAAGGCCCTGGGGCAGAAAGTTTACGAGTCGCTCACGCCCGCGGAGCAGATTTACACGATCGTCTATGACGAGCTCAAGGATCTGCTGGGCGCCGAGCCCAAACAGCCCGAGCTCAAGCAGGAGGGTAACGTTTGGTTTCTTGTCGGTCTTCAGGGAACCGGTAAGACTACAGCCGCTGGCAAGCTTGCCAAACTCTACAAAAGCAAGGGCCGGCGGCCGCTGCTGGTGGCTGCCGATACCCAGCGACCCGCCGCCCGCGACCAGCTGCGCATCCTCGCTGAACAGGTGGGGGTTCCGGTCCTGGAGGTGGAAAACGGCGAGAAGCCGTCCGAAACCGCGCGTCGTCTGCGCGAGCATCTTGCAAAGGATTACCGCGACCTGGTAATCGTTGACACCGCCGGGCGTCTGCAGGTGGACGAAGCGCTCATGGACGAGCTTGCCGAGCTCAAGAGCGAGCTAGAGCCCACAGAAACGCTTCTGGTCGTTGACTCTATGATGGGGCAGGAGGCGCTCGGGGTTTCCCGAACCTTCGACGAGCGCATAGGTGTTAGTGGCTTGATACTCACCAAGCTCGACGGTGACGCCCGTGGCGGTGCGGCCCTCAGCGCCCGCTACGTTACCGGTAAACCCATCTACTTTGGCGGCACCTCGGAAAAGCTCGATGGTATCGAGCCTTTCTATCCCGACCGCCTTGCCCAACGCATCCTGGGTATGGGCGACATCCAGACCCTGATGGAGCGCGCTCAGGCGGCCGAACTCGAAGAGCCTGACAAGGCGCCGCATGAGTTCGATCTCAATGATCTGCTGGCGCAGATGAAGCAGATTCAGAAAATGGGCTCCATGACTGAACTCATCAAGATGATACCCGGTCTCAGTCGTGCTCTTCCTCAGGACTTCCAGCTTGACCCGAAGGCCACCAAGCACCTGGAGGCCATAATTCAATCAATGACACCTGCGGAGCGCAGGAATCCGCGGATACTCAACGCCTCACGTCGGCGCCGTATCGCCAAAGGAAGCGGCACCAGCGTGCAGGAGATCAACCGGCTCATCAAGACCTTCGAGGAGACGAAGGGCATGATGAAAACGCTCGCCAAGAGCCCGCGTAAGCGCCGTGGTTTTTTTGGCAGGAGGTAAAATATGGTAAAGATTCGTCTGGCTCGCTTCGGTTCCAAGTTCAACCCCCACTACCGTATCGTAGTTTCCGATGTGCGTAAAAAACGCGACGGCAAATACATCGAGAAGATCGGCTACTACGATCCGCGCAAGACCACGCCCAATTGGTACAAGGTCGACGTCGAGCGAGCCCGTTACTGGCTTTCTGTCGGTGCTCAGCCCACCAACACCGCGCGCCGGATTTTGAAACTGGCCGGGGTTTATCGCAAGGGCGAGCCTGTTCCCTCCGCGCCCGCGGAGCCCGTTGAAGAAGAAGCCGTCGAGTCGTAATGCGTGAGGTCGTTGAATACCTGGCCAGAGCGGTGGTGGATCATCCGGAAGGTATCCGGGTGGAAGAGCGCCGCTCCAAAGGCGGGGTAGTCTACTACATAGAGGTTCCGGCCGAGGAAAAGGGGCGCATCATTGGGCGCCGGGGCCGGGTGATCGAGAGCATCCGCACCATTGCCCGCGCCTTCGCGCGCGGCAAGGTATCCGTAGAAGTACGGTGAGCCGGGTACTTATCGGTCGTTTGGGCAAACCCCACGCCCTGGCCGGGGGACTCAAGTTCCGCAGCGAAGCCCCCGAGTCTTTGCTCGGGCAGGAACGGGTATACGTTGAGGGCTTGGGCTGGCGGGCCCTAGAGCGCGTCGAGGATATATCTGGGGATCTCGTGGTTTTTTTCGCCGGCGTTTGCGACCGCGAAGGGGCTTTGTCGCTATCGGGCCGTGATGTATATGTAGAGGAGGACAGCCTGCCGGAGCCCGCGGGCGGATGGTACTACTTTCAGCTTGTCGGTCGGCCGGTTTATCTCGATGACGAGCCCGTGGGTGAAGTTGTCGATGTCTTCGACGCCGGAGCCCAGGACGTGCTGGTAATCGGCAGCAGTGCCCGGCGCTACATGGTTCCGTTGCAGGCCCCATACGTAGAACTTACCGGTGGCGCGGTACATATCTCCAACCCCCCGGAAGGATTGTTGGAGTAGTCATTGCTCCGCTATACGGTTCTCACGCTTTTTCCCCGCCTGATACAACCGTGGACTGAAGAGGCGTTATTGGGAAAGGCTGTTCAGCGCGGCTTGATCCGATTGGACGTTCGTGACATCCGCGACTATACCCGTGACAGACACCGCCAGGTTGACGACTACCCGTACGGTGGCGGGGCGGGCATGGTCATGCGCCCCGATGTGGTGGTAGAGGCGATCGAAGACCAGCTTCCGGCAGATGAAATAATCCTCCTAACCCCGGCTGGAGAGCCGCTTAAGCAGCCATTGGTAGAGGAGCTGGCGACCAGGGAGCACCTGGTTTTGGTTAGCGGTCGCTATGAAGGTATCGATGCCCGTGTCGAGCGCTTCGTGACCCGTGAGGTTTCGATTGGTGATTTCGTGCTCATGGGTGGTGAGCTGGCGGCGCTGGCCATTGTCGAGGCCACCGCCAGACTGGTACCTGGCGTTCTAGGTGACCCGGAGAGCCACCAGCTCGACTCGTTCTCCTGGGGCTTGCTCGACTACCCGCAGTACACCCGCCCGCCCGAGTTTCGCGGGCTCAAGGTTCCTGAGGTGCTGACGAGCGGTCACCACGGCAAGGTGGCCGAGTGGCGCCGGCGCGAAGCGTTGCGCCGCACTCTCGAGCGTCGCCCGGAACTTCTGGAAGTTGTTTCCCTCACCGAAAAGGATCTGCGCTTGTTGGCCGAGCTGGACGAAGAAGGTGAATAAAGCGGCTTGTAGTAGGCTGGTGAACGAGAAAAAACAAGATGTGAAATGAAGTGGTTGGGTAGCAGGATATGGATTGCCTGGCAATCGAATATTTTCGTCATTCCGGCCAAGCAGATCACAGATCCGCACGAGCCGGACCTACGATAATGCCGCGTATCTTGTGGTTTAACCCAGAGGTCCCGAGTAATGGGGGAGGAACTTCGCGGATTGACCAAGGAAGAGATCAGCCGGCGCATCCGAGAAGGCGTGAAGGCTGTCTTAGAAGAGGT
>Ga0256835_1000058_pt1 | contig 91630 bp, 82 predicted proteins | sample PIR30metaG_FD_185972 | JGI IMG/M metagenome (GOLD analysis project Ga0256835, IMG submission 185972) | Hydrothermal vent microbial communities from East Pacific Rise, Pacific Ocean - PIR-30 | ecosystem: Environmental > Aquatic > Marine > Hydrothermal vents | place: Pacific Ocean: East Pacific...
ACAAAACATTTTCCCCAAAAGATACATGGATTCAGCTTTTCGAAATTTATCCGATTCCGCCGGAAGATATTGAATCAGATAAAAACATTAGTATCGCAGGCAACCTGGATGCCAAACTGATTGACGATATTGTAAACTGTCTGTTCGAGGCCGAACAGGAGAACATTCCTCTTATTTACAAAAAGCTTTAACGCCCCCAGCTTCAGAATTCCTTGCTGAAGCTTCAAGAAAAATTCAATAAGCGTTAACCATATAGCGCAATTCCATATTCTGGCATTGATCGAACAACCAGAGATATGCTGCCTATGGATTTGTGGTTCTTCGACGTTTCATGTGGATTTAAGTAAAATATCAATTGGAGCAGCGATCAGGTAGATTATGCTAATAGTTGATTCAAGGCTTGCTTTACCACCTGCCCGACTCTAGCACTTCGACCAGGTATTCGACATGCTGCTTGAGCTGACCGCCCTGCTTCAGGTTCTTTTCAACCGTGCCGATGGCGTGCAGGGCGGTTGCGTGGTAGCGGTTGAAACTGCGCCCGATGGCCTGCAGAGGCTGATCGGTATAACGGCGGGCAAGGTAGATCGCCACCTGGCGAGGCCTGACGAAGGCCTGCTTGCGCGAACGGGACACAAGATCCTTGACGCTGATATTGTAGTGCTTGCAGACCAGTTTCTTGATGCTCTCGATGGTTATGGTCTTGCGCGGCCTGACCATGTTTTTTATTACACTGTCGGCCAGGTTGATATCTATCTGGCAGCCGAGCAGCGAGCTTTTGGTGTATATACCCACCAGCCCGCTTTTTAGCTGGCGCACGTCTTCGGTCAGCTCGCCGGCCACGTATTCGATGATCTGCAGCGGAATCGACCACTGATTAGCAGCCGCGAATTTTTTCAGAATTCTCACCCTGGTCCTGAAGTCCGGAGGATCGATGTTGGAAATCAACCCGGAAGCAAGCCGGGAACGCAGGTTCTCGTTAAGCCGGGGAATCTCGCCGGGCTTACAGCAACTGGAAAAGATGATCTTTTTGTTGTCGTTCAGCAGCCGGTCCAGGGTGTGAGACAGCTCGATCTGGGTCCGGTCTTTGCCGCTCAGATAATGAACATCCTCCAACAAAAGAACATCGCAGTTTTTATGGTATTTGTCCTTGAAAGCATTGATTGTGTTGTTCTTGTAGGATGAAACCATCTCCTGGGTGAAATCTTCGGCCGTCAGATAGTAGACTCTTTCGTTGGGATACTGGGTCAGGATGTGATGCCCGATGGCTTGCGACAGGTGGCTTTTGCCCATTCCGGTCCTGGAAAGCAGGAAAAGCGACGGCAGCTGTCTTCTGCGATGCGCCGCCAGGGACAGGGCCGCCGAATAGGCAAAGTCGTTGTTGGACCCCACCACGAACTGTTCGAAAGTAAAATCCTTGCGCAGAAAGCGGCCGTAATGGGGTTGAACGGCAACACCGGGCAACACCATCTGCCGGTGTTTTCTGCCCTTGCCGTTGTCGGAACCATTGGGCTTGACCATAAGCTCCACATTCAAATCCCGTCCTGCCAGCCGTTTCAACTCCGACAGGATCAAGGCCAGATAATGGCTGCTCACTCTTTTTTTGGAGTAAAAGTTGGGGCAAGCCACGATGACGGCGCTGTCGCCGCTTTCCATGTATTCCAGGGGCTCGATCCACAATCGGTAGGATGCTTCCGGCATCCTGCTCTTTACAGCCTCTTTTACCTTAAACCAAACCTGCTTCATGGTTGGTGAGTCCATACCTCTGTCTTTGCGTGAATCAAGTTCAGCCACAGCTGCCTGAACAGGCAAATCAGCGCGCAATACAGTTTATTTGGTTAGATTTTGGCCGAAAATAACTGAAATTGGAAATTAGCCCCAAGTGATGCCAAAAGATTGAGCCAAATTTAGAGAATCACTGCCCAGATGTCAATCCGGATGATTTTCAATATCCGGCCAACAGGTCCATCGGCACCGAAGACATCATAACCCTCTGTGATTTTAGTATTATTAAAACCGCTAACTTTCAACTATTTCTAAATACTGATATTTTGGCAACCTGTGTTTTTGCAAAAATTCTAAGAAGATCCGTAGTTATCAACAATGTGTCAACAAAATACCAATCTCCGTTTTTCTATGATTTTCTTTCATTTTCCACGATTTTCATTTTTTTAAAAAAAGGCTTACACCGGTTGCCCTGCCGGGACCGCCGGGGCCTGTCCCGGCAGGGCAACCGGTGTCGATTTCTCCCGTTCCGGGCCTTTTTCCCGAAAGAGTTTCCATTTACAAATCCGCCGGCCCCGGTTAATATTTCATTCCAAAAAAGAAGCTCCTGAGCCGCTTGGCTCTTTTTGTTCGGCACAGCCGACAGCAGATCTGCCGGCTCAAGCACAGGCCGTGTCATGGCTTGCAACCTTTTGGACAACACCACCACAGTCAATGGATTCAGGGAAAATAGTAATCAGGGGCGCCCGCCAGCACAATCTGAAAAATATAGACCTTGAAATCCCGCGCAACAGGCTGGTCGTAGTCACCGGCCTGTCCGGATCGGGTAAATCTTCCCTTGCCTTCGACACCCTGTATGCCGAAGGCCAGCGCCGCTACGTCGAATCCCTGTCAGTCTACGCCCGCCAGTTCCTGGAAAAACTGGCAAAGCCCGACGTGGACCTGATCGAGGGCCTATCACCGGCCATCGCCATCGAACAGAAGACCGCAGCCCACAATCCCCGCTCCACCGTGGGAACAGTGACCGAAATCCACGATTTCCTGCGCCTGCTCTTTGCCCGGGCGGGCACCTATTACTGCCACCGCTGCCGGCAGCCGATAGCCTCGATGAGCGTCGACCAGATGATCTCCGGCATAATGGCCGCCGCCGACAGCGGCTCCAGGATCATCATCCTGGCGCCGCTGGAGCCGGCACCGGCAAAACAGGTCTTCAGCAGTCTCCGGCGCCAGGGTTTTGCCAGGGTCAGGGCCGACGGCAAGTTCATAGAACTTGAAACGCCGCCCGGTCCGGACTTCAGAATCAGGGAAAAACTCGAAGTGGTAGTGGACCGGCTTGTCCTGAAACCGACCATCCGCAACCGCCTGGCCGATTCCCTGGAACTGGCCCTTGCCCTGGCAGGAGGAAAGGTTACGGTCGAAGCCGTCGACCGCGACATGAACACCATCGAATGCATGCGCTTCAGCGAAAAGGCCATCTGCCTCGGGTGCGGACTGGAGCAGCCGGAAATCACGCCGGCCAGTTTTTCTTTCAATTCTCCCCACGGTGCCTGCCCGGCCTGCGACGGTTTGGGCGCAGCCCAGATCTTCGATCCGGAGCTGATCGTACCCAACCCGGAACTGTCTATCAGGGAAGGCGCGATCGCTCCCTGGGCCCATCGCCAGTCGGTGGCCTTTGCCGAATTTCTCGATGCACTCACCAGCCACTACAAAGTAGATCTGTACACCCCTTTCAGGCAGTTGCCGGAAAAATTCAAAAAAGTCCTGCTCTACGGCTCGGGCAGCCAGGCCATCGGCTTTTATCGCCAACACAATGGCAAACGCATCTTCGAACCCCGTCCTTTCGAAGGTATCATCCCTTATCTGCAACGCCGGTACGGCGAAACAGATTCCGAGCAGGTCCGGGAAGAGATCCGGCGTTACATGCGTTTTATGCCTTGTCCCGAGTGCCGGGGAACAAGGTTGAGGATAGAGAGCCGGTCGGTCAGGGTAAACGGCCTGTCCATCGACCGGATCTCCTCCATGAGCATCAAGGAGGCGGCCGGCCTTTTCGGCAGCTTCCGCCTGGAGGGCTCCCGGGGCCAGATAGCAGCCAAGATTGTCAGTGAAATCAAGTCGCGCCTCGACTTCATGCTAGACGTGGGCCTTTCCTACCTGACCCTGGACCGCCCCGCCCATACCCTTTCCGGCGGCGAAAGCCAGCGCATCCGCCTGGCGACCCAGATCGGGTCCAGGCTTACCGGCGTACTCTACGTCCTGGACGAGCCCAGCATCGGCCTTCATCCCAGGGATACCCGCCGCCTGCTTGCCACCCTGACCAGAATGCGCGACATCGGCAACACGGTGCTGGTGGTGGAACACGACCGGGACACCATCATGGCCGCCGACTTCGTCGTGGACATGGGGCCGGGGGCCGGCGCCAGAGGCGGCCAGGTGGTCTTTGCAGGCACCCCGCAGGCCATGCTGGAATCAGAACGATCCCTGACCGGCCTGTACCTGTCGGGCCGGCAAAAGATCGACGTTCCCGCCAAGAGGCGTAAACCGCGCCACCGGCTGGTCATCGAGGGAGCCGGGCTCAACAACCTCAAATCATTGTCGGTCGAGATACCCCTGGGCTGCCTGGTCTGCGTCACGGGAGTCTCGGGCTCCGGAAAGTCTTCCCTGATCCTGGAAACCCTCTATCCCGCCCTGCTCCAGCACCTGCACCGGGCATCCCTGAGATCGGGGCCCTACGACCGGATTTCAGGGCTGGAACACCTGGACAAGGCCATCAACATCGACCAGGCCCCCATCGGCAAAACGCCCCGTTCCAACCCGGCCACCTATACCGGGGCATTCAACTTGATCAGGGATCTTTTTTCGAAAACCCAGGAAGCCCGGGCCCGCGGCTACAAGCCGGGCCGGTTCAGTTTCAACGTCAAGGGCGGCCGCTGCGAAGCCTGCCGGGGCGACGGCATCATCAAAATAGAGATGCACTTCTTGCCCGACATCCACATCACCTGCGATGTCTGCAAGGGGCTGCGCTACAACCGGGAAACCCTCGAGGTGCGCTACAAGGGCAAAAACATCGCCGAGGTTCTGGACATGACGGTCAACCAAGCCCTGGAATTCTTCTCGCCTGTCAGGGCCATCCGTCAAAAGCTCGAGACCCTGGTCGAGGTGGGACTGGGATACATCCGCCTCGGCCAGCCGGCCAGCACCCTTTCCGGCGGCGAGGCACAGCGGGTCAAGCTGGCAAGGGAATTGAGCCGCCAGGACACCGGCCGGACCCTCTACCTGCTGGACGAACCCACCACGGGTCTGCACATGGAAGACGTCAAGCAGCTGCTGTTTGTCCTAAACCGCCTGGTGGATGCCGGCAACACGGTCATTGTCATCGAACACAACCTGGATGTGATCAAAACCGCCGACCATGTAATCGACCTGGGGCCCGAAGGCGGCGACGGCGGCGGGCAGCTGGTGGCCTGCGGCCCGCCTGAAAAAGTGGCCCTGGAAGCCGGCTCTCACACAGGCCGCTTTCTGAAACGATTTCTTTACTGATGGTGGCTTCGTACCAATTAAAAAGGCCGCACCCCTGAAGGGATGCGGCCCCTTTTAATACTGTCTCGATGGGTCGGAATTAATGACCGCCGCCGAAAAGACCGGCAATCGCACCGGCCTGCGGATGGGCGTAGATCAGAATCAACGCCACGACCAGAGCGTAGATACACAGAGATTCGATCATGGCCAGACCGATCAGCATGGTCACGGTGACCTTACCGGAAGATTCGGGATTGCGGGCGATGCCTTCCACAGCAGCCTTGAGGCCAAGGCCCTGTCCGATACCGCAACCAAAAGCTGCGATGGCGATCCCAAAACCAGCTGCCGTTACACAGGCGATGAAGAACTGTAATGCTTGTGCTTCCATTTGCTACGCTACCTCCTTTTGATGTTTTTGGCTTCTTCCTATTAACCCCAATCAGGTTTAACCGCATTTACACCTGCAGGCAGCCGGCATCCCCGGCGGGGAAAGACGGCCGCCTGGTAAATGTCTCATCAGTGGGCGTGTTCCATCGCTCCTGAAAAATAGATTATGGAAAGCAGGAAGAACACGAACCCCTGGACAAAGGCCACAAAGACACCCAGGGCCATGATCGGCAGGGGCGCGAAAAAGGCCCCGGCCAGGAAAAACAGGATGCTGAGCACGATCTCATGGCCCATCATGTTCCCAAAAAGACGGAAAGACAGGGAAAGAATGCGGGCCAGGTGACCGATGATTTCGATGACGAAGATAAGGGGTGCCATCCACCATACCGGCCCCAGGAAATGCTTGATATAGGCCGCACCGTGGTACTTGATACCTATGATGTGGGTAAAGACCACCACCACGATGGCGCACGACAGGGTCGTATTCAGGTTGGAAGTCGGCGGCATGAAACCGGGAATGATGCCGATCAGGTTGCCGATGAAGATGTAGATAAAAACAGTGCCCGCCAGGGGAAACAGCCAGCGGCCTTCTTCACCGATGGTCTCGACCATGAATTCCTCGATCCCGGAGATGATCACCTCGGCCAGGTTCTGGGCCTTGCCGGGAATCAGCTGGACTCCCCTGGCCATCAGGGCGCCGGAGATGATCAGAAACGCCATCAGGACCCATGAATACACCACATGGACGTTATTATGGGCGAATTCCCCCAACCCTATGAGTTCGAACAGTTTGACGAAAAACAGATAGGGGTGTTCCATCCTTATACCGCCTCCTTGAAAATGAGTTTGGTGATCTCGACCGCCGTGGCCAGGACGATACTGGCAACCACCACGGAAAGACCTATGAAAAGACCCAGGGGGTCAACCAGATGCTTGCTGATCAGAAAGAAGATTATCACGCCGCTGATGACAAAACGGACGTAATACTTGGCCAGAATCACGTTGTGGGAAGCAAGGTGCGGGGGAGTGAGAGACTTTTTGAGGGTCCGGGCCAGCAGGTGGAAATTGACGGTTACTATCAGCCCGCCGAAGATTATCCCCCTGGCGAAGGCAGGCTTGGCCCACAGAAGCCCGGCAAACCCGGCTCCGGCCAGAAAGATCCAGTTGGCCCTGGTGATCATGTATAAAAGTCGTCTCTGAATATTCACTCCGGCCTCGGCTCAATCACAACTTGCGGCTTTTCTTTATGGCCAGGCCAAGGTTCTTGTACCCGGCCGCAATTCCCAAAACCATGAAGATAAGGGTCATCCACGGAGATGAATCCCACTTTTGGTCCAGATATACCCCCACAGCCAAACCGATGAAGATGGCCAGCGCCATGGACAGCCCGATACTGCTATAGTATGCCAGCTGTCTTAGAGTACGATAAGTTTCACGTTTCATTTGGTTTTTGGTGGACGGACCAAACGCTCGCCGCTGAAAAAGCACCAAGCGAACGTCATGCATCTATCACATGGGGCCGGGTGAGTCAATCCAAATTTGGCCCCGGCCCTATCCCGGGATAACTATCCGGGAGGCGTCGAACACCGGGCCGTCCCGGCATGCGTGCAGATAAAAGCCGCTTCCTCCTGTCTCCGGAAGGGCGCATCCCTGGCAGGCCCCCATGCCACAGGCCATCAGGGTTTCCACGGCCACCTGGCAGGGGCAGCAATGTTCGGCCGCCATGCGGGCCACGGCCCTGAGCATCCCCGGCGGACCGCAGGCACAGATCAACTGGGGCGGCCCTTTTGCCGCCGCTTCCGCCATGGGGCCGGTCAGGGGACCGGCATGACCGGCACTGCCGTCATCCGTTGCCAGGTGCAGCTCCAGGTCCAGTCTTTCCAGCCTGGCCAGGCACAACAAATCGGCTTTGCCCCGGCCGCCCAGGAAAAAGAGCCTCCTGCCCCGGTGCCCCCTTTCTTCCAGGCTGCGGGCCAAAAACACCATGGGAGCGATCCCGATCCCGCCGGCGGCCAGGAAAAGGGGATCGGGATCGCCGGAAACATCGAACCCGCGGCCCAGGGGCCCCAGCAGGCTGACCAGCTTGCCGGCGGCCATGGCCGCCATGGCCGCCGTGCCCCTGCCGACCACTTTGTAGACCAGTTCGATGCCGCACACCCTGCCCTCCCGGCAGACCAGCCCGGCCACCGAAAACGGCCGCCGCCAGAACGGTCCCCGTCCGCCGCCGTCGATCAGCACCATGACGAACTGGCCGGGCACGGCAGCGGTCAAAGGCGGCCCGCATTCAAGCTCCATCCGGTAGTAGCCCGGAGCCAGCATCCGGTTGCTTATGATTCTCGCATCCTGAAGATCCATTTACTTCCCCTCGCTTTCAGGCAAACCCGACGGCTGCGGCAAACCTCAGTCCGGTCCGCCGGCCCCGGTAGGAATAGAACCGGGCCGGGTTGCAGCGGGTGCAGATCCGGCTCTGAAAAATCCTCTCCGGCCTTACCCCGGCGTCCGCCAGCTGGTCGGCGGTAATCTGCCAGAAGTCGAACCTGTCCCGGCCGTCCCTGTAGCGGGCAAACTCCGGAGGAAGCTCCCGGCGCCAGTTGACAAACTCGGCACAACAGGGCCCCAGCGACGGCCCGACGGCACACAGCAGGTCGGCAGGCCGGCTCCCGTATCGCCGCGCCATGGCGGCCACCACCCTGGCGGGCAGCCCGGCCACGGTCCCGCGCCAGCCGGCATGGACGTTGGCAACCGCCCTGCGGCGGGGATCGACCATCAACACGGCCTGGCAGTCGGCCACCTGGATTATCAAGCCCCGCCCCCTGGTGCCGGTCATGGCCGCATCGTAGCTGCCGGCCGGCCGCTCAGGCCCAAAGTCATCCCCGTCGTCTGCTTCCAGGATACGATCCCCGTGGACCTGGCGGATGAAAACCAGGTCCCGGAATCCGAGCAGCCCGCCCAGTGTGCGCCGCCAGGCAAGGACCCGGTGGCGCGGCTGGCCGGAGGCCAGGCTGACGTTGAACGGGCCCATATCACCGTTCCGGTTCTGTCCGTCCGGCCCGAATATTCCGTGGACCAGCCCGGGAATTTCTTCCAGGCCGGGAAACCTCCACCACAGCATCCCCTTTGCCTGTCTCACCAACATCGTCTCTGCCAACTCCCTGTCATGGATACCAAACCCATCAGCCGGCCCTGGCCAGTACGAGCACATCCACCTTTTCAGCCCCGCCTCGCAGCAGGCAGCGGCAGCAGGCCTCCGCGGTGGCGCCGGTGGTCATGACATCGTCTGCCAGCAGAACCCGCCTGCCCCTGACCAGGTCCGGCCGGCAAACTTCAAAGGCCCGGCGAATGTTTTCGCGGCGCCGGGACCGGCTGAGCCCGGCCTGGGGCCTGGTCGGACGGCGGCGTGAAAGCACCCCTTTCTCGATTGCAAAGGGCAAATTGGCAAGCCCTTGTCCGGCAGCCGCCCTTTTCAGGCCTCGCAGCAGCAGCCAGGCCTGATTGTAGGTGCGCCGGCGTTCCCTGCGCCGGTGCAAGGGAACCGGCACGGCCAGATCGAATTCGCCCAGATCCCAGTAACACCGCAGGGTATCGAGCATCAGCCTTCCCAGTGGTCTGGCCAGGTCCGTCCGGCCGTGGTACTTCAGGCCACGGACAAGTTCCCGGACCGGCCCCTGGTAGGTAAAAACGGCGCGGGCCTTTTCAAAGGGCCGTCCTGCTCCTATACAGTCGCCGCACAGATGCCCGGGTCCGGCTGCAGTGGCAAATGGCAGGCCGCACCGGGTGCAAAGCGGCGGGACTATGGGTTCTGTCTTTGCCAGGCAGCCGGGGCAGAGGTAACGGCCGAGGCGACCGCCGCCGGCTCCGGACGGGGGCCGGAAAACCCGGCGGCAACCGGCACAGCGCTCCGGATAGATCCAGGCTATGATCCGGCTGCAAATTCCCGAAAACCGGGCTTGCGTGCCGGAGCACGAGGATGCGGCACTTGTCTGCCCGCCTTTCAAGCTGGCGGCTCTGCTTTTCATTGTTTTACGGAAAATCGCATATTCCTGCGGTAAAAACCGGAACCATGTCAGACCCGACAGTGTAAGTCTACCCCATCCGGCCGGCTATCTCGGCGGCAAAACGCGAGCAGGAAACCTGCCTGGCCCCATCGATCTGGCGGGCCAGGTCATAGGTCACCACCGCATCCCTGACGGTGGCCTGCAGGGCCGCCCGAATAAGCCGCGCGGCCTCGTTCCATCCCATGTAATCGAGCATCATGGCGGCCGACAGGATCAGGGAACTGGGGTTGACCTTGTCCCGGCCGGCATACTTGGGGGCCGTGCCGTGGGTGGCCTCGAACACGGCGCAGCGGTCTCCCATGTTGGCTCCCGGCGCCATGCCCAGTCCGCCCACCTGGGCCGCCAGGGCGTCGGAGATATAGTCGCCGTTGAGGTTGGGAGTGGCGATGACCGAAAATTCGTCGGGCCGCAACAGCACCTGCTGGAAGAGCATGTCGGCGATCCGGTCCTTGATGACCACCTTGCCGTCCGGCCGCCGGCCGCCGTATTCAGCGTGGAGCTGCTCCTCGGTGACGGTCCGGTCGCCGAATCTTTCCCGGGCCACCTGGTAGCCCCAGTTGCGGAAGGCGCCCTCGGTGAACTTCATGATGTTACCCTTGTGCATCAGGGTGACGCTGGGAAGATCGTTCTCCAGGGCGTAGGCAATGGCCCGGGCAACCAGCCGCTCGGTGTTGGCCTTGCTGATGGGCTTGATCCCGATACCGGTGGTCTCCGGAAGGTGGCGGCCCATCTGTTCGGCCAGGAAGGCGCGCACCTTTTCGGCCTCTGCGGACCCGGCTTCCCATTCTATGCCGGCATAGAGGTCTTCGGTATTTTCCCTGAAGACCACCATGTCTATCTTTTCCGGGTGGCGCAGGGGGCTGGGGACATGATCGATGTACCTTACCGGCCGCACGCAGGCATACAGATCCAGCTTCTGCCGGATGGCGACGTTGAGGCTGCGCATGCCCTGGCCCACCGGGGTGGTCAGGGGACCTTTGATGGAAACCACGTGCCTTTCCATCTCCTCCAGGGCCTGCTGCGGAAGCCACTGCCCGGTCTGCTCAAAGCCCTTTTCGCCCACCGGCAGCTCTTTCCAGACAATTTCCTTCCGGCCGCCGTAAGCCCTGCCGACTGCGGCCTCCACCACCTGACAGGTGGCAGGCCAGATATCCCGGCCGATTCCATCTCCCTCGATAAAAGGTATCACCGGCCGCTCCGGCACTGCCAGGGTCCCGTCCGGCGCCAGGGTTATCAGTTCTGCCCTCGTCCCATCGTTCACAACTTGCCTCCTTCCAGGGATTGGCGGGCCGCTTGGCAAACAGCGGCTGCCAGTGTAACTGTATCCGGATTCGATATCAGCGCCATCAACCGTAATGCCTCTGGCGCACCACCTCGAAAAAAGCCACCGTGGCCGCGGAAGCGGCATTCAAAGATCCAATGGTTACCTGCTGGGGGATGGCCACCGTGAAATCGCAGTGTTTCTCGACAAGCGGTCTTATCCCCCTGTCCTCGGCCCCGATCACCAGCGCCAGGGGCACTTTGAAATCGGCCTCGAAAACCGTAAGCCCGGCCCGGGTATCCAGGCCCGCCACCCAGAAGCCTTCTTTCTTCAGCTGCTCCACGGTGCGGGCCAGGTTGGTCACCGCCACCAAGGTCATGTGTTCCAGGGCGCCGGCCGAGGCCTTGACCGCTGCCGGGCTGGGAGGGGCGGAGCGGTCCCGGGGCACGACCATGGCGTCCACCCCCGCACAACAGGCGCTGCGGGCGATTGCTCCCAGGTTGCGGGGATCTTTCAACTGGTCCAGGATGACCCAGAAAGGCAAATCCGTCCTCCCTGCTGCCAGGGCCTGCCGGAGGCTTGCCAGCGGATATGGATCGGCCACGGCGGCCACCCCGTTGTGCCCGCCGGCCTTGACCCGCTGCTGAAATTTGTCCGCTGCAAGGATATCGACCGGAACCGCCCGGCGCCCGGCTGCGGCCATCAGCTCCTGCTTGCGGCGGCCCTCGGCCGGCTCGGCCACCAGCAGACGGTGCAGGCGCCGCCTGCCGGCTGCCAGAGCCTCTTTGACAGGATGAAAACCGTAGATCAGTTCCGTGGCGGCCGTCCTGCTTTTCATTGCTTGCGGCTTCCGGATTGTTGGAGGTAACTTCCCACCAGCCCGACCAGCTGCCCGACGGCCTCCTCCAGGTCGTCGTTGACTATAACGTGGCGGTAGAAATCTTTTTGTTCCATTTCCCGGCGGGCGTTCTCCAGGCGGCGGGCGATTACTTCCGGGCTGTCGGTTCCCCTGCCGGCAAGCCGTTTTTCCAGGGTCTCCATGTCCGGCGGCATGATGAAGATCGTCACCGCCTCGGGAAAGCGCTCAACCAGCTGGCGGGCCCCCTGGACATCGATATCCAGCAGTACCGGGCGGCCTGCGGCCAGAGCCTTCTCGATGGGGGCCGCCGGCGTGCCGTAGTAGTTGTCATGGACCCTGGCCCACTCGGCCCAGCGACCTTCCCGGATACCGCGCTCGAACTGCTGCCTGGAGACAAAGTGATAATCACGGCCGTCTTTTTCGCCCGGGCGCGGAGAGCGGGTGGTGGCCGAAACCGAATACTCCAGCTGGGGAAAGGCCCTGCGCAAGTACCTGCACAAGGTGGTCTTACCGGCCCCCGAGGGTGCCGAGACTATGAACAGCTTACCCCTTGCAGAAGGCCCGGCCATCTCTATTCCTGTCCTTTCACCTGCTCGAAACGCTGGGAAATGGTTTCGGCCTGGATGGCCGAGAGCACAACGTGGTTGCTGTCCATGATGATGATCGATCTGGTTCTCCGGCCGTGGGTTGCGTCCACCAGGCAGTTTTTCTTGCGCGCCTCGTCCTTGAGCCGCTTCATGGGAGCAGAATTGGGAGCCACGATGGCCACCACCCGGTCGGCCACCACCGTGTTGCCGAACCCGATATTGAGCAGCGTCCTTTCCATTTTCCAGCCTTTTCCAAAGCCGGCCTCCCCGGATATCCCTGCCGGTATGCCGGATTTTGCCAAACCGTCATCCAAGCCACAGATGCGTCCCCCTTTCGGGGTGGCAATTTACTCGATATTCTGAACCTGTTCCCTCAGTTTTTCTATCTCGGCCTTGCCTTCGACCACCAGGTGAGCCACTTCCGCCTTGCCGAGCTTGGAGCCCATGGTATTGAACTCGCGGTTCAGCTCCTGGAGCAGAAAGTTCAGCTTACGGCCGGCAGGTTCTTTGCCCCCCATGATCTGACGGAACTGCTGGATGTGGCTGGCGGCCCGCACCAGCTCCTCGGAGATATCGCTGCGGTCCGCCAGGATGGCGGCCTCCTGGGCAATCCGGTTCTGGTCCAGTTCCACCTGACCGGCGCAAAGGACTTCGATCCGCTCCAGAAGCCGCTGGCGGTACAGCTGGGGCAGGTTGTCGGCCTGGGTGCCGATCTTTTCCAGCAAACCGGAAAGCTGCGCCAGATGCGCCTCCAGATCCTTTTCCAGGAAAAGGCCTTCTTTTTGCCGCATCTGCTCCAGCTGTTCCAGGGCCTGATCCAGGCAGGGGCCGACCGCCGTCCAGAGTACTTCCAGTTCCTGGGGCCGGTCCACCGGCTGAATCACGCCGTTGACCGACGCCAGATGATCCAGCGAAATCTCTGTCTCCAGCTTCAGGGCTTTCTTGATGGTGTCTGCGGCCCACAGGTAGGAACGGGCCCTGGTCAGATCTACTTCGAAGGCATTGGCCGTCTCCCGCCGGTCCTGAATCTGGATGCGGACCTCCACCCTGCCCCGGGCAAGCCGCCTGGCCAGCTGCTTGCGCACCGGTTCCTCCAAAACAGCGTACTGGTGGGCCAGCCTGACGACAGGGTCCAGGTAGCGGCTGTTGTATGAACGGATTTCAACCACGGCGGTTATCTCACCGGCGGTCTTTTCACAGACCGCGTAACCGGTCATGCTCTTGATCATCTGTTTTTTTGCATCCTTTCCGTCACGGGACACGTTCACTTCATGGTTTTTGGAAAACCGCCCGCTTTGCCTGCGGCAAGCCCCCTGTCCAGCGGAGACCTGCCGGTCTCCTGTCCTGACCGTCTCCGCTAGGCGGGACCAAGCTTGATGTCGCCGAGCTGCCGCCTGTATCTTGTGCGGACTTTCTCGAGAAACGCCTTTATCGGCTCACCGGCATAGTCCGGATAGGTCCAGTCCAGAGCCTGGTAACCGCCTTTGCGATAGACAAGGGTCAGATCGGCGAAAATGCCCTTTCCCAGGTAAATCCGGTGGGTATAGTTCTTACCCGTGGCCAGCACGAACCGCTCGTAGGTCAGAAGCCCCGGATCTATGTTGACCCGCCGCCGGCCCCGGGCCGAAAATTTATCTTCCAGGCCGTTGGTTTCCAGCTTTATCTGAACCAGGCGGTCCTGATCAACCAGGTCCTTGAAAACCAGCATGCGCCTGAAAAGCGGCGCACCCATCTCACCGGCATAGTAGCCCGTATAGTCGAAAGGATACCAGGGGCTCGCCATCTCCAGGGGGCCGAATGAATCCACCAGCCGGGCAGCCGCCTCCTCCAAAAGGAGCTTGTCATGGACTATCAGGCCGATCACCAGCTTGGCCGGAAGGGGTCGGCGGGGAACGCTCACACCTGCAGCCTCCCGGACTTGTCAAGGGGCCGGGCCTGATCGGTCAGCATGATGGGAATGCCGTCCCGGATTTCGTATACCAGGCTACAGGCCCCGCATACGAGGCCATCTTCTCCGGAGTTCAGTTCAACCGGGCCCCTGCACCGGGGGCACACCAGAATTTCAAGCAGTTTTTGACTGATGGGCATAACGTTTTTCCTCAAGCCGGAGTTTCATCAATCGGAAAGCAACAATTTCGAAAAATACCCGGCTTTGAGCAGCTTTTCAACCCATCTTTTCGCCCAGCCCCCGGCCCGGCCCCCTGTCGCCGGCAAGCGCAGCCCGGCCGCAGCGCCGGGGCAAAAGCGACGACACGGCTGACCGCCTGACAAAAAAAGCCGGAAAGCCGCGGCCCCGGCGAGGCCCGCTTTCCGGCCCAACTTGTTGTCTGACAGCCGCCTGCAGCCGAAGGCAGCTTTGCCGGCCCTCCGATCCTAGGGCGTAATCAGCTCCAGGTCGGTGACCACACCGAAGTGGCGGAACCGGCCGTCTTTGACGATCTGAACCTGAACTTCCTTGATTACCTCACCCTCGTCGGTAAATCCCTTGAGGGTGCCGGTCAGCCCGTTGTAGTCGCGGGTGGCGGCCAGGGCCTTGCGGATCTTGGGGCCCGCCACGCTGCCTGCCTTTTCGATGGCGTTGCAGATCAGCATGAAGGCGTCATAGGCCGAAGCCCCCACCATGTCGGGCTGGATCTTGAAACGGCTTTCATACTCTTTGAGGAATTGCTTGACTTCGGGCCGCGGGTCGTCACGGTTGAGGTTGGTCACCAGGACAAAGCCCTCGGCAGCCTTACCGGCGATCTCGAGAAACTTGGGAGAGTCGGCCCCTTCTTCGCCCAGGATGGTCACTTTCAGCCCCATCTCGCGGGCCTGGTTGACGATGGGACCGGTCTGGAAATAGTAACCCGAGGCAAAGAGCAGGTCGGGTTTGAGTTCCTTGATCTTGGAAAGATAGGGTTTGAAGTCCTTTTCCTTGAAAGGATAGGTCTTGGCAAAGACGATTTTGGTCCCCGGGGCTTTTTCAGACACGTATTTCTTGAAACCGGCAGCCAGGGTGCGGCCGAAATCGTTGTCCGAAGTCAGCAGGGCGATCCGCTTGGCCCCCAGGAGCTTGACGGCCACGTAACCGGCCGACTTGCCTTCCACCATGCCCAGGAAACCGTTGCGGAAACAGTAGTTTCCGGCGCGGGTGATATCAGGATGGACCGCATAGGCCGCCACGAATGGAATTTCCTCATCCTGGAAGATGGGAGCCACTGCCCGGCTGGGAGTACTGTAAGAGCCCCCCACCACGGCCGCCACCCGGTCCTGCTGGATCAGCTTGCGGGCCAGGGCCACGGCCTCCTTGGCGTCGGCCCGGTCGTCGTAGACCACCAGCTGAACTTTTTTGCCCAGCACCCCGCCTTTTTTGTTGATCCGTTCCACGGCAAGCTGAACCGAATTGCGCACCGAAAGTCCGTCGGCCGCGGCAAAACCGGTCAGGGGGGCCAGCAGGCCGATCTTCACCTTGCCGCCGGCAGCCGCCGGTGCAGAAACCAGGGCCACAACCATCACCGATACCAGCAAGTAAATCAGGCTGCGTCGCATAGTGGTTCTCCTTTCTGATTAGAGTTGAATATAACTAATGCTTGCTTTGCAAACAATTTTCGCTCCGGCCCCCGGTCAGGGAAGCCATGGCCAATGATCGCCGGCTGCGGCCGGGCGTTGTCGAAATTATCAGGGACGACGGCCTCCAAAGGAGTCCCGGGCCGAAGCAGCCTGCAACGCAACGAAGGCACCGGGCCGTGGGCAAAGCCGCCGCTCAATGGCCGAGATATACCTCTCTAATCCTCGGGTCCTGGGCCAGCTTGTCTGCCGGTCCCTGGTGGACCAGGCTGCCGGTCTCCAGGACGTACGCCCGGCCGGAAATCTCCAGGGAAGCCACGGCGTTTTGCTCAACCAGCAAAATGGTCAGTCCTTCTTCGCGGTTGAGCCGGTAAAGCAGATCGAAGACCCCGTCCACAAGCTTGGGCATCAGGCCCATGGAAACCTCGTCCACCAGCAACAGGCCCGGTGAGGAGATCAGGGCCCGGGCAATGGCCAGTTGCTGCTGCTCGCCGCCGGACATGGTGCTGGCCGGCTGGCCCAGCCGTTTTTCGAGAATGGGAAACAGGCCGTAGAGCCATTTCAGCCGGCTGTCCAGGTCGATCTTTTTACGCAGGCCGTAGGCTCCCACCAGCAGATTTTCATGCACCGTCAGGCGCGGGAAGATACGGGCCCGTTCCGGAACTATGCGCATCCCCGACCTTGCCCGGCGGAAGGCCGGCAGCCTGGTTATCTCCTTGCCGGCAAACATTATCCTTCCCTTCTTGACCCCCACCACACCCATGAGGGCGTTGAGGATGGAGGTCTTGCCGGCCCCGTTGGCCCCGATGATCGAGACCAGCTCGCCCTGCTCCAGGCCGAAGCTGACCCCGGAAACCGCCTCGATGTCGCCGTAGGCAATGTGCAGGTCTTCAACCTCCAGCAGCATTGTTCCTCCTTTTGCGGCCCAGGTAGGCCTCGATCACCCTCAGGTCCGACTGGATCTGTTCCGGCTTTCCCTCGGCAATCTTGCGTCCATGCTCCAGGACCACGATCCGGTCGCACAGTTTCATCGAGACCCTCAGGTTGTGCTCTATCAGCAACACGGTTATTCCCATCTGCCTGATGGCGCGTATCAAATCTTCCAGTCTGGTGATTTCCGCATGCCGCAACCCGGAAAACGACTCGTCCAGCAGGATCAGCTTGCGGCCCACCACCAGGGCCCGGGCAATCTCCAGTCTCCGCAGGTTGCCCAGAGGCAGCAGGCCGGCCTTGCGGCCGGCAAGATCGGCCAGGCCGACCTTATCCAGCACTTCCATGGCAGCCCTAACCTGGTCTTTCGACCGCCAGGGCCCCCAGATTCTTCCGAAACGGCCATAGTTGGCAATTCCCCTGGCCACCAGCACGTTTTCCAGCACCGTCAGGGAAGCAAAAGGCTTGACGATCTGGAAAGTCCGTCCCAGCCCCAGGGCCGCCAGGCGGTGGGGCGGCAGGCCGTCGGTCCTTTGACCGTCGAAAACGATCTTTCCGGCCGTCGGCTTGTAAACACCGGATATCATGTTGAAGCAGACCGTCTTGCCGGCCCCGTTTGGCCCCAGGATACCGAGAATCTCGCCGGGAGCCACCTGGAAGGAGACCCCGTTGACGGCCTTCAGTCCTCCGAAATGCTTGTGCAGGTTCTCGACCCTGAGAATCGGCTCGCTCATCGGCCACCTCCCGGCACAACTTTGGCCAGCACCTTTCTGGCAAGGCTCTCGTCACCCAGCAGGCCGGAGGGCTGGAAACGGATCATCAGCAATAAAATGGCCGTGTAGAACAGGATGCGGTATTCCACCAGGGGCCGGAAGATCTCGGGCAGGGCCCCCAGGATGACCGCTCCCAGCAGCGGCGCCCAGAGCTTGCCCATGCCTCCCAGCACCAGCATGCTCAACAGGGTGATGGAAACCGGAAAAGAAAAGTCGCTGGCGCTGATAAAGCGCATGTAGTGGGCATACAGGGCTCCGCCCAGGCCGGCCATGGCGGTTCCGGCCACAAAGGCCAGCAGTTTGAAACGCACCGGCGAAATTCCCACCGAGGCCGCCGCCTCCTCGTCTTCCCGCAGGGCAAAGCAGGCCAGGCCGGCCCAGCAGCGGGTAAACCACCAGCAGGCCGTCATCACCAGTACCAGGAAGGCCAGGCAGAGCAGGAAAAAGGAAAAACCCTTGAGCCTGAGGCCGAAGAGGCAGATCCGGGGTATGCCTCCTATGCCCAGGGCTCCGCCGAAAAAAGGAATGTACAGGAACACTGCCTCGACGATGAAGTTGATCCCGATGGTGGTGATGGCCAGGAAATCATCCTTCACCCTCAGGCTCGGCAACCCCAGGAGCAATCCCACCACGGAGCTGATGGTCACCACCAGGGGCAGGGCCGCCCAGAAGGACAGGCCGGCCTTGGTGGCCAGCAGAGCCGCGCTGTAAGCCCCGATGCCGAAAAAGGCGGCATGCCCCAGTGAAATCTGGCCGGCATAGCCGACGATGACATTGAGGCCGCAGACCACGATGGCGTTGATGACAATGATGGTGGCAATGGTGATCAGGTATCCGCTCAAGAGTCGATCCTCCTCACTTTGAACCGAGCAAGCCTTCCGAACGCCACATAAGGACGGCGATCATGGCGATGAAAGCCAGGGCGTCCCTGGGCAGGGGGATCTGGGCATAGCCGATGAGCAGTGTTTCGGCCACCCCCAGCAACAGGGATGCGATCACGGCACCCGGGACCGAACCCATGCCGCCGACAACGATCAGGGCCAGGGTCTTGTAAGCGGGCACCGCCCCCATGGTTGGATAGACCTGGTTGTAATATATTCCCACCAGCACCCCTGCCACGGCGGCAATGGATGAGCCCAGAACGAAAGTCGCGCTTACCACCTGGTGGCTGTTGATGCCCATGGCATCGGCAATGGCCATGTCCTGGCTGGTGGCCCGCATGGCAAGGCCCATCTCGGTGCGGCTGGTTATATACCACAGAACCGCCAGCACCAGGGCGGTGATGGCATAGACCGCCATGAGGGTGGAAGAGATGGTCACGCTGCCCAGGTGGACTGCGGCAAAGGGCAGCCTGGCCGGAAAAGTCAGGATATAGGGGCCTGCCACCAGCCGGCAGAGCTCTTCTATACCGAGCATGACGGCGATACTGCCGATGAGCGGCACATAGGGAGGGTATTTGAGCAGGGGGTAATACACCAGGCGCTCGATGGCCACCCCCAGAACCGAGCAAAAGACCATGGCCCCTCCAAAACCGAGCCAGAGGCTGCCGGTGAACTTGAAAACGGCCAGGCCGACGTAGGCTCCCACCGTGTATATGGCGGCGTGGGCCACGTGGAGGATGCGCAGGATACCGTAAACCAGGGCCAGGCCGAGGGTCACCAGGGCATAGATCGAGCCCATGGCGATACCGTTGAGCAGTTGTTCGATGAAAAGGTGCATGAATACCTTCCCGCCGGGCTATTTCAGAGTCTAATTATCAAAAACGTCTTGGGCCAGGAGTTTTCTTTCAAGTTCCAGGACCTGGGCCTGAACGGTTCCGGCCTCCTGCTGCATCCGGCGCACGAAATCTTCGTCCTTGATGGATTCCAGGTTGATCCTGACGTTCAGGATGGCCCCCAGGGCGGCGGTGCGGGCCATCATCAGGCCCACGGCGGCGTCGGTCCGGGCGTTGGGATTACCACTTTCCAAGGCCTGGCCGGCAAGCTGCATCACCTCCAGGGCCTTGCGGGCCACTTCCATGGGGACTTTGGCCGCCTGCCTGAGGGCCTCCTGGATGGCCGGCCCCCTCTCCGGGCTCTGCTTGGGCAGCCTGAAGGCATCCATCACCCGGCCGTAGGCCTCCGAATCACGGTCCACGTCGGACACCAGGGAAGTCTGCAGGGCCCCGGCCCGCTCTTTCAGGGCCTCCATTTCCCCTTCCACGGCTGCGAACCCGGGCCGCCCGCAGGTCAGGTTGGCCACCATCCGCGCCAGGGCCGCGGCCAGGGCCCCTGCCAGGGCCGAAACGCTTCCGCCGCCGGGCACCGGCTGCTTGGAGGCCGTCTTGGCCAGAAACTGCTCAACGCTCAACTCGGTCAGCATGTTTTCGCCTCCATTCCGGTCTTATCGAACACAAGGTCACCTTTCTTTATCACTTTTTCAACGCAGCTCACTCCCACGTGATATGGAATGAACCTGTAGGACGGAAACTCCAGGATCACCAGATCGCCGTACTTGCCCGGATCGAGGCTGCCGACGGTCTCGGCCCGGTCAACGGCGGCCGCGCCGTTGATGGTCATGGCGCAGACGGCCTCTTCCGGGGTAAGCTTCATGTAGAGACAGGCAAGAGCCATGACCAGGGGGACCGACTCGCTGAAACAGCTGCCCGGGTTCAGGTCGGTGGCCAGGGCCACGGCACAGCCGGCGTCGATCATCTCCCGGCCCCGGGCATAGGGTTCCTTGAGACTGAAGGCGGTGCCCGGAAGCAAAGTGGCCACAACTTTCTTTCGCGCCAGGGCGGCGATGCCGGCATCGCTTGCCTGAAGCAGGTGGTCGGCCGAAACCGCCTCCAGCTCGGCGGCCAGCTCGGCCCCTCCCAGGGATACTATCTCGTCGGCATGCAGGGTGAGCCTGAAACCCATCTGCCGGGCAGCCTCCAGCAGCCGCCGGCTCTGATCTACGGAAAAAACGTTCTGCTCGCAAAAGACATCGCAAAACTCGGCAAGGCCTCTGGCCGCCACCTCCGGCATGACCTCCCGGATGACAAAATCGACGTAATCGTCGGCCCGGCCTTTGTATTCCGGCGGCACGGCATGGGCCCCCAAAAAGGTGGGCACCACGTCCAGGGGATGGCGGCGGTTGAGCTCGGCCATGACTTCCAGCTGCTTGATCTCGGTCTCCAGGTCGAGGCCGTAACCGCTCTTGCCCTCCACGGTGGTCACCCCGAAAGACAGCATGCTGTCGAGCCGGCGCCTGCCCGCCTCCGCCAGCTCGGCGGGCCCGGCCTTGCGGGTGGCCCGCACCGTGCTGAGGATGCCGCCGCCGCGCCGGAGGATCTCCATGTAGCTCTGGCCGGCCAGGCGCCAGGAAAACTCCTCGGCCCGGTAGCCTCCGAAGACGAGGTGGGTGTGAGAATCCACGAAACCGGGCAGGACCGCCTTGCCGGCAGCGTCGATGACCCGGAACCCGGAAGTGTCCATCCCGGACAGAACCCGGCCGGTGGGTCCCACGGCCTCGATCAGGCCGTTTCTTATGACCACGGCGCCGTCCTCGATTATCCCCGGGTCGTTCATCTGCTGCGCTCCGCACCTGGGGCCAAACCCGCTGCAGGTCACCACCTGAGCCGCGTTCTTGACGATCAGATCACCTGGCATCGCCGCACTCCTTCGGCTTGCAACTATTCCATCAGCCTGGCTTCCAATACCTGCTCCATGGAAAAATCTTCCAGCCCCAGGTAGTAGGCCGCCGTATCCACCAGGGCTTCCATGGGCACCAGGCCGACGATCTCGCTGCCCACCACCGGCACGCCGTATCGCCGGGCCTCGATCCGGATAAGCTCGAAGGCCCGGTAAAGGGCGGTCTTCTGGTAGTTGGTCATGTTCATGGACACCTGGACGATTCCCCGCTCTTTAAGCTCGACGCCGATGGCCTTGCAAAAGCGCAGGCCGCCGCTGATATGGCGCACCTTCCTGGCGATGGCGTCGGCTATGGCAGGATCTGAGGTTCCCAGGTTTACGTTGTAGGCCACAAGCGGCATGCGGGCCCCCACGGCAGTGACCCCGGCCGTGGGATGAACCCTGTCCGGGCCGAAATCCGGCTTCCAGGCAGGATCCTTGAGCTTTGCGGCCATGCCCTCGAACTGGCCCTTGCGCACCTGGGCCAGGTTGACCCGGTGGGGAGCGGTGGCGGCCTCCTCGTAAAGGATCACCGGCAAATCGTAGGCCTCGGCCAGCTGCCGGCCCACCCGGCGGGCAAGCTCAACCGCCTGGTCCATGGTATAGTTGCGCACCGGAATGAAGGGAACCACGTCGGCTGCTCCCATGCGCGGATGCTGGCCCCGGTGCTTGTTCAGATCGATCAGCTCCACGGCCTTGCCCACGGCTTCCACCACCGCTTCGGCAAGCGGCTCGGGCTGGCCGACCACGGTCACCACCATCCGGTTGTGGCTGGCATCGCTCTGCCAGTCCAGGAGCTTGACCCCCCGGCGGCCGCGGAAAGGCTCGATGATCTTTTCCATCTTGTCCCGGTCGCGCCCTTCACTGAAGTTGGGCACGCATTCTACTATGCTTTTCATTACAGGCGCAATCTCCCTCAGGAATCAAGTTTTGCTTTCACCAGGTCGTCGATCAGTCCGTCGTCGGCCACAAAGGGCAGGGTTACGTGGTCACCGGCCGGATTGTCCCGGTTGTGGGCCGCCATGGTCTCCATGGAATTGGGATTGCGGGCCCAGGCCCGGCGGGCCACTCCTCCCAGAACATCCCAGGTCATGGCCCGCTGCAGGATCTGATCGACCCGCCGGCTGCCGTCCAGCACCATGCCGAAGCCGCCGTTGACGGCCTTGCCGATGCCTACCCCGCCGCCGTTGTGCAGGGCCACCAGGCTCATGCCCCGGGCCGCGTTGCCGGCAAAACAGTGCACCGCCATGTCGGCCATGATGTTGGAACCGTCCCTGATGTTGGCCGTCTCGCGGAAAGGCGAATCGGTACCCCCGGTATCGTGGTGGTCCCGGCCCAGCATAACCGGACCGATCTGTCCGTCCCGGACCATCCGGTTGAAGCGCAGGGCGATCTTAAGGCGCCCGGCGGCATCCTGGTAGAGAATCCGGGCCTGAGTGCCCACCACCAGCTTGTTCTTGCCGGCATCCCTGATCCAGTTGTAGTTGTCCCGGTCCTGGAAACGGCGTTCGGGATCGATGCACTCCATGGCGGCCCGGTCGGTCCTGGCCAGGTCTTCGGGATCGCCGCTGAGGCAGACCCAGCGGAAGGGCCCGTAGCCAAAGTCGAAAAGCAGCGGCCCCATGATGTCTTCCACATAGGAGGGAAAGATGAAACCGTCCAGGGGATCGCGGCCGTTTTTGCAGACCTCGGTTACCCCGGCGTCGTAAACCGCCTTTAGGAAACTGTTGCCGTAGTCGAAAAAGTAGGTTCCCCGCCCCACCAGGGTCTTGACCAGGCCGAAATGACGGCGCAGTGAGCGGTCCACCAGCTGCCTGAACTTTTCGGGGTCGGATATGAGCATCTCGGTCCGCTGGTCAAAGGTAAGCCCCTGGGGACAGTACCCGCCCTCGTAGACCACGTGGCAGGATGTCTGGTCGGACATAAGGTCGATGGAGACGTGGTTGTCCACTGCGTACTGGAGAAGGTCGACGACGTTGCCGTAAAAGGCGATGGCCCGCGGCTTCTTGTCTGCTGCATACTTGGCAGCCTCCTTGAAGGCCTCTGCCGGATCGTCGGTCACCTGGTCGATCCAGCCCTGGTCCCGGCGGGTCTTTATCCGGGAGGAATCCACCTCGGCGATCAGGCCGACTCCGCCGGCGATCACGGTGGCCTTGCCCTGGGCCCCGCTCATCCCGCCCAGGCCCGAAGAGACGAAGATGCGCCCGGCCATGTTCTGATCGGACGCGATACCCAGCTGGGACCTGGCGGCATTCAAAATGGTGGAATATGTGCCGTGAACGATGCCCTGGGGCCCGATGTACATCCATCCGCCGGCTGTCATCTGACCGTAGTTGGCCACCCCCAGGGCCGCGGCGCGGTTGAAATTCTCCAGGTCGTCGAACATGCCCACCATGAGCCCGTTGGTGATGATCACCCGGGGCGCAGCCTCGGAAGAGCCGAACACCCCCAGGGGATGTCCCGAGGCCACCACCAGGGTCTGGCCGGTGGTCAGCTCTTCGAGGTAGGCCTTGATGAGGCGGTACTGCATCCAGTTCTGGCAGACCTGGCCTGTCTCGCCGTAGGTGACCAGCTCGTAAGGATAAAGGGCCACCTCGAAATCCAGGTTGTTGTCGATCATCACCTGAAAGGCCCTGCCCTCCAGGCAGCGGCCCTTGTACCGGTCGACGGGCTTGCCCCAGAGCCGGCCCGCGGGCCGGAAACGGTATCCGTAGATCCGGCCCCTGGTGAGCAATTCTTCCAGAAATTCCGGCGCCAACCGGGCATGCCACTTTTCCGGCACGTACCGCAGGGCGTTTTTGAGAGCCAGTTTGATATCAGTTTCGGAAAGGGACAGGCTGCGCTTGGGCGCCCGGCGCACGCCCTGCTCGAAAACAGGCGGCGGGGGAAGCTCATTCAAGATATTGTCCAGCCTGATACGCATGGCCGAAGCCACCTTCGTGTTGTCCATCATGGCCGCACCTCCTGCAAAGCGGTTGTATATGCTTGTATATGCAATAGCCGCCCGGGCTGTCAAGCTCCAATCATCCCCATTTGTCCGGAACGGTTCGGGCCGCGGGTTACCGCAAGATATTTTACTGTATTTCCGGACAATTATGCAACATTTGACAATTTCTCTCTATTTGTATATGCTTGTCTATACATTAAATAATTATTCCTGTACTCCGGAACCGACAAAGGACCACCATGGGCAAAGAACTGCGGGCAGATTCTCCCCCCGGGCTCACGGCCAGACCCCTTTACCAGCAGGTCAAGGACTACATCGAAGACCGCATAAAGTCGGGCAAATGGCCGCCTGAAGCCAGGATTCCATCTGAAAACGAACTTGTCAGGACCCTGGGAGTCTCCCGGATGACCATCAACCGCGCCCTGCGGGAGCTGAGCGAAGCCGGACTGCTGATCCGCCTCCAGGGAGTGGGAACCTACGTGGCGCCCCGCAAACCGGTCTCGGCCCTGCTTGAAATCCGCTCCATCGCCGACGAGATCAGGCAGGCCGGCGGCCGCCACGACAGCACCGTTCATCTGCTGCGCGAGGAAAAAGCCTCACCGGCGCTGGCGGCCGGGATGGAGCTGCCCCCCGGCTCCAGGGTGTTTCATGCCGTCCTGGTCCATTCCGACGGCGGCGTCCCCATCCAGCTGGCCGACCGGTACGTCAACCCGGCGGTGGCACCCGATTTTCTGAAGCAGGACTTTACCAGGATAACTCCCAACGAATACCTGGTCAGTGTCTCGCCGGCCACCGAGGTGGAGCACGTGATCGAAGCAGTCCTTCCGGACCAGCGCACCCGGCGCCTGCTGGCCATCAACCGCCACGAGCCCTGCCTGGTCCTGCACCGCAAGACCTGGATCGGAAAGACCGTGGCCACCAGCAGCCGCTTTTTCTATCCCGGCTCCCGCTATCGTCTTGGAGGACGCTTCAAACCGGCCTATGATTCCCACCGGGTCCTGACCTGACTGCGGACTTTTGCCTGGCAGAAGTTATAATAACAAGGAGATATAACCATGGCCGGAAAAGTGATTCTCGGCAAAAACGGCCTGACCCTGGAACAGCTGGTCAGGGTGGCCCGTCACAGGGCGCCGGTGACCCTCGACCCCGCGGCCGCCCGCGAAATTGAAAAATCGGCCCGCCTGGTGGCCCAATGGGTCGCCGAAGGGCGCACCATCTACGGCATAACAACCGGTTTCGGCGTCCTGAGCGATGTTCTCATCTCCAAAGAGGACACCCGCCGGCTGCAGGAAAACCTGCTGCGGAGCCATTCGGCCGGAGTCGGCAACCCCATGGACAGCCAGGCCGTGCGGGCCATGATGACCCTGCGGGCCAAGGATCTGGCAAGGGCCAACTCCAGCGCCCGCCCGGAAACCGTGCACCGGTTGATCGAGATGATCAACCAGGACATAGTCCCGGTGGTCCCGGAACAGGGCTCGGTGGGTGCCAGCGGAGACCTCTGCCCCATGGCCCACATGGCCCTGGTGATGATCGGCCAGGGCCGGGCAGTGGTAGACGGCCGGCAGGTTTCCGGAGCCGAGGCCCTGGCGGCCAAAGGACTCAAACCCCTTGTGCTCGGCTCCGGAGAAGGCCTGGCCCTGGTAAACGGCACCCAGGCCATGACCGCCATAGGCGCCCTGGCAATCTGGGACGCCCGGGCCCTGGTCAAGCTGACCGATATCGCCGCCGCCATGAGCCTGGAGGTCCTGATGGGCAGCCGGACCGAGTTCGATCCCCGTATCCAGCAGGCCCGTCCCCACCGGGGCCAGGCCCTGTCGGCCGACAACATGCTGCGCATAACCGGCAGCAGCGAAATCATCTCTTCCCACAAGGACTGTTCCCGGATCCAGGACGCCTATACCCTGCGCTGCTCGCCCCAGGTTCACGGCGCCAGCCACGACGCCATAGATTACACCACCGGCGTGCTGGAGACCGAAATGAACTCTTCCACCGGCAACCCCCTGATCTTCAGCGACTGCGGCCAGTTCCTGCTTGGCGGCAATTTCCACGGCCAGCCGGTGGCCCTGGCCCTGGACTTTGCCGCCCTGGCCGTGGCCGAGCTGGCCAACATCTCGGAACGGCGCATCGAGCGCCTGGTCAACCCCATGCTCAGCGGTCTGCCGGCCTTCCTGGTCAAAGACGGCGGGCTCAACTCCGGCTTCATGATCGCCCAGTACACCGCCGCGGCCCTGGTATCGGAAAACAAGGTCCTGGCCCACCCGGCCTGCGTCGATTCCATCCCCACCTCGGCCAACAAGGAAGACCACGTTTCCATGGGCACCATCGCCGCCCGCAAGCTGCGCCAGATGGTGGCCAACACCGAAAACGTCATCGCCATCGAGCTGTTGTGCGCGGCCCAGGCACTGGACCTTTTCACCAACATGAAACCCGGCCGGGGCACCCTGGCGGCCTACCGGGTAATCCGCAGCGTCATCCCCCACCTGGACAAAGACCGGGTCATTGCAAACGACATCGAAGCCATAAAGAAAATCATGCGTGACGGCAGCATCATCCGGGCCGTGGAAGAAACCGTCGGCCCGCTCAACTGACCGGCGGACAAAACACCGCCCGGCTTTCCCGGGTCAGGACCGCGGTATTGCCCGGTCCTGACTTGACCCCTCGGGTATTAGGGCTTACATTGGCACAAACGGGTTTTGAGAATAAGCTCATATAGAACTGAAACCAAGGCCGGTAACATGCCAGAAGTCAGCATCAACTTCCGCCCCATCGGCGTTATCCACACCCCCTACACCGAGCATGCCCCCTATCAGCCCGTAAGCGGCGGCGACCAAGACGAAAACGCTTTCAGGGTCGTCCTCGAACCGCAGTTCGCAAGGGGCCTCAGGGACCTGGAGGCTTTCAGATACATCTACCTGCTCTACCATGCCCACCGGATCGAAGGCCCGGCCCGGATGACGGTCAGGCCGCCGTGGGCCGGGCAATTGGAGATCGGCCTTTTCGCCAGCCGCTCCCCGGCCAGGCCGAATCCCATCGGGTTGAGCGTGGTGCGCATCCAGAAGATTGCAGGCCGGGTGATCCATACTTCCGCGCTGGATGTCTTCGACGGCACCCCCCTGCTGGACATAAAACCCTATATCAAGGAACTGGACACCAAAGAGGATGCCAATTACGGATGGCTCGACCGGCTGGAAGACCGCGAGCACCTGGCCCTGCATATCAAAGGCATCCCCCACGAACACCGATAATTTCCTTGCCAATCATTTCCCAAGCCAGCAAAGGAGGAATCCATGGAAAAAGTAGTCATAATCGGTGGCGGTCCGGCCGGCAGGGTGATCGTTCATGTGCTGCACGCCGGCCCCAAAGACTTCCAGGTGACCCTTGTCAAGGACGAACCGGTCAACGTCAACCGCTGCGCGGTGCCTTACGGAATAGTAAGTCAGAAACCGGTGGACAAGTTCTGCATTCCAAACACCCTGGTCACCGACTTCGGTGCCGAGCTGGTGATCGACACGGCCGAAGAAATCGACACCGACGCCGGCAAGGTCAGGACCGCCTCGGGCAAGGTTTTCGATTACGATCACCTGGTCCTGGCAACCGGTTCCCGGCCCTTTGTCCCCCCCATCGAAAACGTGGACCTGGAAAATATAACTTCCGTTAGATCACGCAACGACATGATCAGGCTGCGCAGCCTGGCCGCGGAAGGCAACAAATGCGTCATCGTCGGCGGGGGCTATATCGGCGTGGAAGTTGCCGTGGTGCTGGCCCAGTCCGGAGTCGATGTCACCATAGTGGAGATGATGCCCCATATCCTGCTGGCCACCATGGACGACGATTTCGCCCTGGCGGTAGAACGGCACGTCCGCGAAAAAGGTGTCAAGGTGCTGACAGACACCAGGGTGGTTGCCTTTGCCGGCAACGACGGCAAGGTTACCGGAGTAAAACTGGGCGACGGCAGCCTGCTGGAAGCCGATTTCGCCGTGGTATCGGTGGGGGTCGTGCCAAATACCGAGCTTGCCGCCCGAAGCGGCCTGGAAGTTTCCAAACTGGGGATCGTCACCGATGATTACCTGCGCACCAATGTTGCCAACATTTACGCCGCCGGCGACTGTGCCCGGAAAAAGTCGTTTGTCACCGGCAAGCCCTGCCGGGGAGAGTTCGGCACCAACGCCGTTTTCATGGCCAAGGTGGCGGCGGCCAACATCCTGGGCAAGAACAAAAAATTTCCGGGCGTTATCAACGCCAACGCTTCCACGGCCTTCGAACTGAGCCTGGGAAGCGCCGGTCTGATAGAAAAGGCGGCCCGGGCAGAAGGACTGGATGTGGTAACCGGGTATTCTGAAGTCCTCAACCGTTATCCCATGATGGACGGAACCCACACTATCCGCACCAGGCTGGTGTTTGAAAAATCCGGCCGCAGGCTCATCGGGGGGTCGGTTCTGCGGCAGGGCCATTGCACGGCCAACAACGTCGACTTCATCTCCTTTGCCATCCAGATGGGCGCGACCATCGAAGACCTGCTGACCTATCAGTACGCCACCCATCCCGAGCTGGCCGCCAAGCCATCGGACAACACTTACATGTTCGCCGCCAGGGACGCCCTTGCCAAGCTGAACGCCTGAACAAGAGGGCAACAGGGCCTTTGGGTCCCTGTTGCCCGTACATCTTGCCCAAAACACTTTTCAGTCAAAGGCCATCTCTGTCTTCCACTGTTCCCAGACCTTGCCCACCAGGTCGGCCCCGGGCTTGAGGGTCATTTTGCCCGGTTTCCATCCCGACGGGGTCGCCTCTGCCCCCTTGGTTTCCCTTACTAGCTGGAAGGCCTGAATCTGGCGGATGGTCTCGCTGACGTTGCGCCCCACCGGCGGAGTGAGGACTTCGTAGCCCTGGATCACGCCGTCCGGATCGATGATGAAGCGGCCCCTGGTCTCCACCCCGGCATCCTCGTCATAGACACCGTAGACCTTGCCGACCCGGCCGCCGGCATCCGAGAGCATGGGAAAGGGAATGCCGCCTGAAACCATCTTGGAAAGCTCGTGATCGTTCCACATCTTGTGAACGAACATGCTGTCGATGCTGATGGAAAGGATCTCCACGCCCAGTTTCCGGAACTCGGAGTATTTTTCGGCAACTGCCGAAAGCTCGGTCGCTCATACGAAAGTGAAATCACCGGGATAGAAACACAAAAGGGTCCATTTGCCAAGGTACTCGGACAGCCTGATCTCCACGAATTTGCCTTTGTGATACCCCGGGGCCGTAAAATCGGGGGCTTTTCTTCCCACCATCACCATTTTTCTTTCCTCCTTCTTGTCATCCAGAGGTTTGTTTTCGGTTGCCGCGTCCCGGTCCTGTCCCACCGGTCCCCCGGTGGGCCGGGCGCACCCTGCCTTGAGCTCTTCTCCCATGGCCACCTCCTGCTCTGAGGGTTGCTATCTTACCGGATTTTATCCCATGGCGCGGCCGAACACAATATCTGTCTTCAGAGCTAGCCGGCCCGGCGCATCGAAAATCAGACCTCAGGGGCGACCGGCCGGTCGCCCCTGAGGCTTTTCACACAGCCCGGGAAGAATCCGCCGGAACGATGCGCAACAGAACCGCATCAATGCGATTTTCAGGAAATTTTGCCCAGAAGATCGTAGATGGGAAGCAGGAGGGCCACGATGATGACGGCAAATACCGCGCCGGCAATCACCAGCACCGCCGGTTCGATGAGCTTGCCCAGGGTGGCCACCAGAATCCTGAGCCTGTTGCGGTACTCGGCGGCAATGGTGTCGAGCTGTTCGGTCAGGTTGCCGCTGAGTTCCCCCACCGATATCATCCTGACCACAAAAGGCGGAAAGATGGCCGCCTTGCGGAAAGCATCCGAAATCCCGTCCCCCCTGGAGATCGCTTCACGTATCTGACGCAGCTTTTCTTTGCAAATTTCACAGCCTATCGAAGATATGACAATGTTGATCGATTGCAAAAGATCAATGCCGGCATTGAGCAGCATGGCAAGGTACTCGGATATGAAGGCCAGGTTGGCGGCAGAGCGGATGGTCTTGATCACCGGCGTTTTGAGCATCACCATGTCCATGGCCTTCCTGAGCTTCCTGCTGCTGCGGCGGCCAGCTTCAGACATGACCACCAGGATTGCTATTGCGAGAATGATCGTCAGAATATTCCGGCGGACAAAATCCGAAAGACCGACCAGAAAGAGAGTAATGGCCGGCATGGCCAGCCCCATCTCCCTGAACAGCCCGGTTATCTTGGGCACCACGTAATACAGCCAGAAGACCAGCCCGCCGCCGATGGCCAGAAACACCATGGCCGGGTACAGGAGGGCCTGCTTGGTGTCACTGATGATACCGTGGATGCGCTTGATGTGGTCAGAGGCATCCTTCAGCATCCTGTCCAGCCGGCCGGTTTCCTCGCCCATCCTGATCAGATGGACCACCGTCTTCGGAAACAGGTGCGGGTATTTGGACGCCACCTCGGAAAGCACCATGCCGCTCTGAATGCCGTTGATAACATCTTCCAGATCCTTTTGTACCTGCTTGTGTTCGGCACCGGCAGCTGTTTCCTGTACTGCTGAAATCAGAGGCATGCCCGATTTCAGCATCAAGGCCAGGTTGCTCAGCATTTCCGCCAGCACCGGACGCGGCAGGCGGCGGCGGAACTTCCAGTTGAGCAGGCGCATCAGCGCATTGCTCACCGGCCCCAGGGGACGAACAAACAAGGCTATGCTGCCGTCGCGCTCCAGGTGGGAAATCGCCGACATGGCGTCCCTGTACGGCAGCTGGATGAAGCCGGAATTGACCTTGCCGTCAGGCGCTATGCATTTATAACGGTAATACTTCATTGTTTAATAGATAGCACGCCATGCATGCGGTAAAAAAAATGATCCGGAACACTTCCGGTCTCCTGCCGCAATTTTACCGCCAGCCGTGGCCGATTACAGCCCTCTACGCCTGGAGGCGGCGGTTTACTGTCGATCCCGGCCGGCCTGGCGGATACTGCCCAGAATACGGATGGCCTCTTCGGTCGTGGTGATGCCTTCCACCACCTTGCGGACCGTTATATCGAAGATATCGATGTAGGTGCCCCTGGAGGCCTGCTCGGCCAGGGTGCTCAGGTCGGCCTCCTGCTCTATCAGCAGGGCCAATTCACGATCGACGGTCAACAATTCGTAGACCAGGGTGCGGCCGAAGTATCCACTGCCGTTGCAAACCAGGCAACCCTGTCCGCGGTACAAGGTGGTTATTTCCGGGCGGTTGAGATAGGCTTTTTCCTCCTCCCCGGGCCGGTATTCCACCTTGCAGTTGGAGCATATCTTCCTTACCAGCCGCTGACTGACCACGCCGATGAGGGCATCGGCCACCAGAAACGGCCTGATACCAAGGTCCTTCAGACGCGGAATGGCCCCCAGGGCGCTGTTGGTGTGCATGGTGGAAAGCACCAGATGCCCGGTGGTGGAGGCGGTCACGGCCGTGGCCGCGGTTTCGGCGTCTCTGATCTCGCCCACCAGGATGACGTCCGGATCGTGGCGCAGAAAATAGCGGATGGCGCTGGCAAAAGTATAGCCGGCCTTTTCGTTGACCTGGGTCTGACGCAGCAGGGGAATTTCGTATTCAATGGGTTCCTCTACGGTAATCACGTTTTTTTCCAGCAGGTTGAGGCGGCGGATACCGGCATAGAGAGTGGTCGATTTCCCGGACCCGGTGGGACCTGTAAGCAGAATGATCCCGAAGGGCTCGTTGAATATCTTTTCCACGATCCGGATGTGTTCTTTCAAAAATCCCAGTTCTCCCAGCCCCATTATGGCGCTTTCCATCGGCAGCACCCGCAGGACCATGTTCTCCCCCTGGGGAGTGACAATGGTGGATACCCTGAAGTCATAAACATTGTTCAGGATGGTTTCAGTGAAACGTCCGTCCTGGGGCAGGCGCTGCTCGGCTATGTCCATGTCGGCGCGCATCTTGATGCTGGCCACGAGCCGGGACAGGGAAGAAGGCATGGCCAGTACCGGCGTCATCACGCCATCGACCCGGAAAGAAATGTTGATCGACCGCTTGGTGGGCCGGATATGGATGTCGGTGGCCCGCATTTTGACGGCCAGATGGAGCAAATGCTTGAGCAACTTGTCCATGCCCCGGGCCATTTCGGCGTCCTGCGCCAGAACGTTGATCTCGCTTTCGATAAGCTTTTCGACCGGATTTTCCAGGAAATAATAGAACCGGTTGGCCGCGTTGATGATCTTTTTGCGCTCTGCGATGTAGATCTTCGGAGTAAGCCCCGTATTGCGGGCAATAATCTGGGGCAGGTTATTGTCGTCGACATTGTTGACGGCCGCCTCGACCGTATTGCCAACCCGCCGCAGGGGCAGGAAGACATTGTTGAGACACAAATTCTTGTTGAACATCTTCAGCAGGGCTTCATCGGCCGGAACGGTATCCACGTCAATGTAGGGGACACCGCGCTGTTCCGACAGGGTCTCGACCACGTCGTACTCGGTGACGAAGCCAAGCCGTTCGATCAGCTCACCGAGCCTCTCGCCGGTTATCTTCTGCTCCTGGAGAGCGTACTGGATGTGGGACTCGGTTATGAGACCCTTTTCCTTCAGCAGTTCTCCGAGAGGCTTCTGAACTGTCTTGTCAGCCATGTAGTATCTTCTCCTGTCCGTTGAACATCAGGAAAACGGTTTCCGGATCCGGTCTTCCGGTAACCTGCAAGCCGGATGAACGCTGAAAATCGACCACGGCCCGCATCAGGCCCCTGCCTACCAGTCCGTCCAGGCTTCCTTTGTAGTACCCCAGTTTGGCAAGAGCATGCTGGAGGGCGACTATCTCAGCCCCCTTGTAATCGTAATAAAAATGCCGCAGGACAACCGGCGGCCGCCAGAAAAGCAACCTGGCCGGCGCCCCCGATGACCGGTCCTCGAAGCGCAGAATATTGAAGCGCGCCTCGATCTTCCCGGGGATACCGGCCAACTTGACCATCTGCCAGCCGGTGGCACCCATTATCCGCAGGGCAAGCTCCTGCAACCTGCCGTTTTCGATGGCCGTCTTCAGTTCGGCAGTGTACCGCTCCAGGCCGTAGCACTTGAGGAAACGGCCGATGGCGGTATCCAGGTTACTGCCGGAAACGACCGGCTGCGGTCTGATCTTGTACGATATATCCGCATCTGCGAGGGCCGCCCTGGCGGTGTCCGGCAAGCCGGCTTTCATGAAGGCGGCCCCCTGCCGGAGCAGGTCCCTGTTCAGGTAGCCTGCAGTCACCAGCAGGAGGCAGGCCAGGGCCGTCGCCAGCGGCCGCCGGTAAGTTTGCAGGACAGCCCTGCGGGCCGGCCGGAGATCGGCCGCGGCCTCGGACACCACGGAACGGTCGAGCCTGCGGCTGCCCCTGGCAAAGGCGGCGTAAAAACAGCGGTCCATGAGGCTGTTTATCCGGCGCAGATTGCCCTTGGAATACCTGTACACAGAATTCACCGCGGCCCGGGTTACCTGAACCTGGCCGTGGTTGCCGGCGGCGGTAAGCTTGAAGGCCAGGTAATCGGCCAGTTCCTTTTTTTTCAGGGGGCGGGCGGACTTGCGCAGCATGATGCGGCTGTCCAGCTGGCGCAGGCACTGATGGGACAGAAGATCTTCCAGCTCGGGCTGGCCCACCAGCAGAATCTGAACCAGTTTTTTCTGATTTGCCTCGAGATTCGATATCATCCGCACCAGTTCCAGGCTTTCCACACTCAGGTTCTGGGCATCGTCGATGATAATGGCGCAATTTTTCCCCTGCCGGTCAACATCCAGGACAAAACGGTTCAGGCGGCGCATCAGTTCCGCAACCGATGATCCGGCGTCCTGCCCTTGCGCATTCAGGCCAAAATCTTCTATGATGCTCCTAAGCAGGTCTGCCCCCTGTACCGAGGTGTGCAGGATAAGCGCGGTCTCCACATCCGCTTTTTCCAGCAGGGCCATAATCCTGCGGCTTATGGTAGTCTTGCCCAGCCCGATATCGCCGGTGAGGATGAAAAAACCTTTCCGGCTGCAGATACCGTGAACAATTTCAGCCACTATCTGCTCGATGTCCTCGGAAGCAAAAAAATAGCGGTCATCCGGAGCAACCGGAAAGGGATTATGGCCAAGCCGGAAAAATTCCAGGTATTCTTCTTTACCGCGTCCGACTCTTTCTACAGCAGCCATTTGACCACCACCTGCCTTTCGTTGCGGCCTCTTTGGATAAGGACTTTGCCTCCGGCCGGATCCGGCCGGCCGTCAATTGCTTCGTCCAGCCCGGCCGCGCTCTTGGAAGACAAGCCGAAAAGGTAAATCAGACCCGGTGTCGGAAGAACGAAGACATTCTCGGACTTTCTTCCCAAAAGAGCTATTTTATAATGCCAGCTTTTCTCCATGTTAGACACGGGAACAGCAACTCCCGTTTTTTTCATCCTGCTCACCAATTCGGCCATGTAACTTTCATGATCTCCCCCGCTGTTTGGAGGCCAGACGCCCTGCCGGGCCTCGAACCGGGCCACCGCCACTGCCCAGGCCGGCAAGTAGTCATTTGTAAAACGGGAAACCGCGCTCCGGTCGACAGCCATCACGCCGAACACGACCATTATCGTGATCGCGGTCAGGTAGAGCAATCCGCTCACAACCCGTTCAACCAGTTGGGTTGAAACAAGAATGGTCGGCTGGCGGGCCAATTCGGTTTTCATGATTCCATCCGATACCGGTCAATGCGCCAGGACATCGAGCCAACGGCCGATCCGGTCATCTTCGGGAAAGCGCAGGTAAAGCTGTTTCAGGCGGCGGCGGGCCTGCCGGATGCGGCCGGTCTTGATCTGCACGACCGCCAGGTTGAGCGCCGCCTCGCGATCGGCCGGATCGACTTCCAGAATACGGTTGAGAATGGACTCGGCTTCCTGCCAGCGGCCTTTTTGAATCATCAGGTAGGCCCTGAGCTGCAGCACGAGAAGATTGTCGTCACCTTTCAAGGCAGCCAGCCGGCCCAGAAGCGAATCGGCCTTTGCAAAGTCTTTGCGCGACATGGCGTTACGGACATCTGCCACCAGAACGGCCGTCTTCTTCCTCTGTCCGGCCAGACGGGCCAACCATTTCGATCTGTCCCCGTCTTTTTTTCCCGATACGCTCTGCAGGGCGACTTTCCTGCCGGCGGACCGGGCAATACGCGAAGCCCTTCCGGAAGGGGTGTTGGCCGCAATTTGGAGCCGGCCTGACCGTTTCGGCCGATTCTTTTCAGCGGCAGCAATCGCAACGGCCCGTCCGCGGCCGGAAGCATTGACTTCATCATCCGTTTTTGCCGGCTGAAAGACCACCTCCGGCCGCGTTGCTCCGGAAACGGGCCCGGGCGAAGGGGCCGGATCATTGACTGCCGCCGTGGCGGTGGCCTGCATAACCATCCCGGCCGCGGGCCAATCCGTTATCTTGTGAATCAACACCGCCCCTGTCACGCAGACCGCCACGGCCGGCAGTAAAACCATAAAAAACCATCTTCGGCCGGACAGCAACCGGCGCGGGCCGTCCTGGGCCGACCTTGCACCTTCCGAACCGGGCGGTCGTCGTTCGAGTCTGGTCAATGCTTTGAATATTACGCTCATACCAGTTTGACACTCAAAATAAGCACGAGTTCCCGCGATTCGACCCGCTCATACTCGCGTTTGAAAAGATATCCCAAAACGGGAATGGCCGACAGAAAAGGCACTCCCCTGTCGTCCCTGATCTTGCGGCGGTCTATCAGACCTCCGAGGATGACCACATCCCCGTCCCGCAGGGCGATGGTGGAGCTTATCTCCTTGATGTCGACCTCGGGAAGCGAAATACTCATCCCTTCACTGATTTCGGTTTCTTCCAGGCTGTTGCGGTCGACATCACTCTTGATGGGGTTTATGAGCAGGGTGATCCGGCCCCCGCTGTCGATAAACGGCACGACCCCGAGAATCAATCCGTCAAAAAGGGTCGATACTTCCACGTCGGTCGACACATCCTGCGTGCTGCCGGTGGTAGTGCGGGTAGTCTCGACGCTCTTTTTGTATGTTATGGAAGTGCCCACGCTGATCAGGGCCGGCTGACCGTGCTTGCAGCGGATGGTCGGGTTGGAAACGACCCTGGCATCACCGAATGTTCTCAAAGCGTCGATGGTGGCCGTCAGGGAAAATTCGCCCGAAGTACCGTTCAGGATCAGTCCGTTGCCGACCCCCCATGAGGCTCTGGTCAGCTCGGTGGCGGCATCGTCCAGGTTGCGCAGCAGTTCCCAGTCGATACCGTATTTATACTTGTCCGAGAGCAGAACTTCGATTATGCGCGCCTCTATCAGTATCTGGCGGCCCATCATTTTCTTGAGGTGATTTACCATCCTTGCCACGGAACGGATCACCCGCGGCCGGTCCTTGACGTACAGCGTACCTGAAATCTGGTTGATGGAGTATTTGCCCTGCTCGCTCAAAAGCGGCTTGATCATTGCCTCAAGGACCTTGTAGGGACTTTTCTGGGTCACACCTTCTCCCCGGATCTTGAAGCTTCCGGCCAGACCCTGCGAGATGGTCTCTTCACTTGCTCCGAGCACATCGCCGCCGACATCGAATTTCGATTCGAGCCGGGAGTCCATGAAGCCGAGTTTGAAGATTTTCTCCTTGTAGGGGCTGATGCGGATAATATCGCCCTGGACATTGTAGAAAAGATCATAAGCCGCCAAAATTTCTTTGAGCACCGTGGCAGCGGAGGTGTTTTCAAAATGGAGGGTCAGTGTGCGCTGTTCGTTTGAAATTTCAGGATCGAGTATGAAACTGACACCCACGGCCTGAGACAGGGCATAAAGCACATTCTGCAAATTTTCATCCACCATGGAAAAGGATACCTTCTGATCCTGCAGCGGGTCGTATTGCGGCAGCACCGGTTCTATCTCGGCCATCTTCTCCTGCTTTTTCTCCAGATTCCGGTGATAAAACCGCTGAGTGTCGGCCACTTTCTCCGACATTTCAACAACCTCTTGAGGTATCTTCTCCGGATGGTGCTTGCGGGGATGCAGCATGGAAGAAGGACCCAGGCTGCAACCGGCGGTCATCAAAACCGCTGCGGCCGCAAGCAGCAAAGACTTCTTCCAGCCCGGCCCGCTCTTATTGTCAGCTGTCATTTTTCACAACCTCCCCCATGGGTGAGACCACATCTATCCACTGCCGGTACTTGCCCCGAACGAGCAGTACCCGTTTCGATTCGATCCTGGTTATCCGGCCGCCTTCCGGAAGACTGGCGCCTTCCGGATACAGCTGCCCGTCGATCACACAAAAACGCCTGGTCGGTGAATAAAAGGCCATGGTAACCTTGTGTTTGACCTGAACCGGCTCATTTGCCTGCCCCGCGGCATGGCTGCCGGCCGTCATGGGCCTATAGCCCAGCATGGACAAGTCAACCGCGTCGGAACGCCTGCGCGGGCCGCTGACAAGTACCGGCAGCTCCCGGTCCAGGGAATCTATCCGTGCCAGGACATCCGGGGCCGGCACCCGGATGTCGCCAACGGGTCTTATCAAAGGCAGTTCGTGCCTGATCACAACTTTCCTGGAAGACAAAGCAGGATACAATATGGCGCCGATTGCCGCCGCAACCAGCCAGAACAATCCGATGGCGCTGTGATATTTTCTTTTCATGCGATCTTCCTGCGGAAACGGATCATGAATTCGGACCTGCGGACCAGGGTGTCGAAGCGGCGCTCCGTTATCCGGTAGCCGACCTTTTCCAATGTCTCCAGAATCTGCTGATAATCTCTGAAGGCCGTCTCGAAAGAGTTATCGATACGGCCAAAAATCTCGACATCGACCGCGTCCGCCTTGTAGTCCGCCTTGAGTGACAACAGACGGCAGTCGGCCGGCAGGGCCCTTGACAAATCGTTGACCAGACGTTTTACCGACGGAAGTTCCCTGCTGGCTCTCACCTGCTCCAGGAAAGCCACCGTCGCCATGTAGTCTCCGGCCGAAACTGCCGTCGGCAGAGCTTTCGACCGGCTGTGCGCCTCCCGGATCAGAGAATCCAGACGGCGGTGAATGCCGTCGGCCTGGATATCAAAAAACAATCCGGCGGCGGCCAGCAGCAGGGTCAATGCGCAGGTTGCAATCGCCGCTTTGGGCAGCATCAGCCTGGCGGCATACAGCAGCCTGGTACCAAGCGGCATGGCATTCAGGCCCAGGGCGTAACGGGGAACGGCTCCCATCAGGGAAACCCGGTGGGTCCCGTCGTCTGTAACCAGAGTCGCGGATCTCATGGACTGCCACTTGAGAGAGCTGCCATCGGCCAATTCCGGAGGCGGAACATGGCTGTCTATCCAGGTTATCAGCCTGGCGGTTTCCAGGTGTATCTGGCGGTTCTTTTCCAAGGCCCTGACTTCACCCAGGACACTTTCCCACAATGAGCTGATCTGCTCGGGGCTGGTGTCGTAGGCAACTATCCTGCGGGCATAGTATACCTGGTTCCGTCTGCCCACCAGCAGGTCGGCAAAACGGCCGTGGGCGAAAACGACAGCCGCCGGCCCGTGACGGCTTGCGGACTTGAGCGCATTGAACAGAATCTCGTACAGGGGCACCAGAATAAGCAGATCCCGGTCCGACCGGACAAGTTCCAGGTACTGGCTGTATATCCGGGCCGGTACGGCAGTAAAAAATATGTCGACACTGTTTTTAGTGCTTTTCTTCTTCCAGTGGGTGATCACCGTCACCGGCTCGTCGAATTCCCCGGTTTCCTGCAGTTTGCGGCTGACCATCAGCTCCACGTACCGGATGTCGGCCTCGATGGTCATGGTGCGTGAAATCGATGACTGAAAATCGGTAATCCACCAGCGGGAACCGGAAACCTGCTCCGCCCCGGACAGCACGCGGGCCCGATCACCGGAACATATCCAGCTTTGCCCGTCCAGTTCTATCTGATACTGCTTTGGATGACCGATCATACCGTACCTACCGTCTGATCCTGAAAGCGCCGCTTAGCACCAACCGCACATCGCCGCTGCTTTCCATTGAAGAAGCGTCCTTTACGGCCGTTTTCCCGGCCCCGGGCTGAACCTGCTCGTGAACCTGCTCGTCATTATCGCCGGCTGCGGCCTCGGGGGACTGAACCACAAAAGCAATCGGGGTGAAATAGACATCATTGGATGGGGCGCACTGCTCGATCAGCTTCTCAAGCTCGGGAAAAGAAACCCAGCCCTGGATATTAACATCGAAGGCAGCCCATTTTTCGGGCCGCATTCCCATGGCAGAAGCCCGCTTCATAAAACGCTGCACGCGCCGGATGGTTTTCAGTTTTTGATTAAGCTCGGCGGCCTGCTGCTTCATCACCTTCTGCCTGATCCGCATAAGTTCCAAATCGGCGCGCAAGCCACTGAATCGCCCATAGGTGTCGTAGGCATAGAGGGAGGCTCCCACCAGAGCGACAGCCAGTATCAGACAGACTGTGTGGAGCAACAACGGACCTAGTTTATGAAACGCTTCGGCCATGGGATCGGATCTCCAAAACCGGCAGGCCGCGCCTGCCGGCGGCAAACTTCGGGACTTAGAATTCCAGCCGCAGGAGTGCCGAGTGATTCCCGCCCTGATTGGTCGCGTCGTCGGCCGCCGGCCAGTCGGACAGCACGACGGGATTCGGACTGTGATTGGCCGTATGGAGAAGGTCTCCGGAAGTACCGTCTCTTTCACCATCGACCAGCCGGTCCCAGGCCATTCCCAGATCGGACGAAATGCCGGATATGCGGATGATATTGCCTACATTGTTTTTGTAATCGAAAGCCAGGACCAGGGTCCGGGTCACTCCCAGGGAATCCGTGTAGGTCCGGCGCAGGCCATCTGCCAGTTGGCCCGGCGGAGGCGCTTCCAGCCCGACGTTGGCCAGCTGTGCGGACAGGGTCGTATAATTGACGCTGTCGCTGCAGTGACCGTTGCGGGTTCCGGAATTGGTGGGGCTGTTGGTATCGCCGAGGATCCAGCCCGTGCGGTCGTAATAGTTGTTGAAGGCCACCTGCCAGGCCCTCACGTAAGTAGTGTACAGACGCTTTTGCTCGGCACTTTTGACAACGTCCTTGCCCTTTACCACCGCGCCGATGATAATACCGATGATTATCAGCACGATCGCCATTTCAATAAGCGTAAAACCTTGTTGTTCCCTGATCTTACCGTAAATGGTTTTTCTCATTCCGTTCATTCTTGCACCTCTTGGTTTACTGTTTGCTGAAACAAATATGTTACTGCCTTACAGCAGTTATCGGACAGCGTAATCGAAACCTTGAGCAAACTGCCACCGGCGGTTTGATTGTTTTCCGGCAGGCGCATGCCCGGCCGTGCGCTGAAAACCTGAACTATCGGATCTCGGCCGGACTCCTGCTTGGGCTGCAGGTGATCCGGGCCGTCTCCGGGACAATCCTGCAGGCTTGAACGAGCAGGATTCATACCAGGATGGCGTACAGACGTAACTATTTGTTTTATATGATATTTTTACCTGACAGACACAGGATGGAACCGTCAATTATCTGACGGCCGGACGGGGAAATCCGGTACGGCGGCGTATCGGGCTGTTTGTGATACCGTCAGGGCTGGCGCCGATATTCATCGGCTTTTATGCCGTAACGGCGCATTACCTGCTGCAGGGCTTGGCGTTCCAGGCCGCACTGGCGGGCGGCCGCGGAAACATTTCCCCCCGTTGCGCTAAGAAGGCTGCCTATGTAAGCCCTGTTGAAGCGGTTCAAGATCTGCTCCTTTGCCTGTTTGTAAGGCAGCCGGGAAATCTCCGGATCGGGTTCGGCGCAGGGGCCTTCAGAGGCCGGCAGGCCCACGTCCTGGGGCCTGATCACCTCACCGCTGGAAAACAAAATGCCGCGCAGGATCATGTTTTCCATTTCCCGCACATTGCCCTCCCAGTGGCGGCGCATGAAGATTTCCAGCAGTTCGGGTGCCAGCATTTTCTTGGGCCTGTCCAGCTTGAGGCAGTGTTTCGCCAGCAGATGGGCGGCCAGCAGGGGAATGTCTTCAACCCTTTCCCGCAGGGCGGGCATGTGGATCGGAAGCACGTTCAGGCGGTAGAAAAAATCCTCCCTGAATTCCTGGCGCTTGATTTTGGCCTTAAGGTCCTGATTTGTTGAAGCTATTATCCTAACATCCACATGGATCGACCTGGTATCACCCAGGGGCTTGATCTCTTTTTCCTGGAGGACCCGCAGCAGTTTGGTCTGGATGGTGGGACTGATATCGCCTATTTCGTCCAGAAAGATGGTGCCGGTATGAGCTTCCTGGAAAAGGCCCACCTTGTCACGGGTGGCATGGGTAAAGGCTCCCTTGCGATAGCCGAACAGTTCGCTCTCCAGGATGTTTTCAGGCACCGACGGGCAGTTGACCGCCACAAAGGGACCCTGGCTGCGGTGACTCAGGGCGTGAATCGCCCTTGCCGTCAGATCCTTGCCGGTGCCGGACTCCCCGGTTATCAATACCGTGAGATCGGTTTTGGCCACCATGTCGACGGCCTGAAAAACCTTCTGCATGGCCGGGCTCTTGCCCACCAGGTTCTGAAACTTGTCGTGCTCGCGGCAGCGGTCCTGAAGGCGGGTATTTTCCCTGATCAAACGGCTCCGTTCCAGAGCCTTTTCCAGACGCACGATGAGCGCGTCGTGATCGAAAGGCTTGGTGACGAAATCATAGGCCCCCCGTTTCATGGCTTCGACCGCCATGTCGATGTGCCCATAGGCGGTCATCATCACCACGGTCAGCCGCGGATACTGCTCGCCAACAATTTCAAGCAGCTCCATCCCGCTCATACCCGGCATCTTTATGTCGGCCAGCACCAGGTCGACAGGACGGGATGCCAGAACCTGCAGGGCGTCTTCGCCGGAGGACGCCAGATGGATCTCACACTGCAAGTCGGGCTCGAGGCTCCGCTTCAGCAATTGCAGCATGTCGGGTTCGTCGTCTACTATCAGCAAGGTGGTCTTCATGAAACTGGTCGTTCCTTTACCCTTTGGCCAGAGGCAGCACAATGGTGAAGGTGGAACCTTTTCCCGGCTGACTGCGCACGTAAATGCTGCCTCCATGGTTTTTTATGATTCCATAGCTTACCGACAGGCCCAGACCGGTTCCCTGGCCGGTGGGCTTGGTGGTGAAGAAGGGATCGAAAATACGGGTGAGATTTTTCTTCTCGATACCATATCCGTCGTCGATCACTTTTATCACGGCCTTTGTCTGGGATTCGTTCAGAGCCGTGGTCACCTCTATGGTGCCGTCGCCCTCCACCGCGTGCCTGGCATTCATGATCAGGTTTATCAGTACCTGCTTTATCTTTTTCTCGTCGAGCAGCAAGGGGCCTATCCGCCGGTCGTATTCGGTCTCCAGGCGGACTCCCTCCAGGTCGGCATGGTGACGGACGAAAGAAATCACCTCTTCGATAACCTTGTGAATGTCGACCATCTCCTTCTTGGGCGGAGAGGTGCGGGCAAAATTTAGCAGGTCTTCCACTATGGACTTGCAATTGCGGACATGCTTTTCAATCGTCTTGAGGTCTGCGTAACGGCCCGAGTCTTCATCTTCAGAACGCAGCAGCAGCTGGGTGTAGCCGAGAATGATTCCCAGCGGATTGTTTATTTCATGGGCGATGCCGGCCGACAGCTCCCCGATGGAAGCCAGCTTGTCGGCCTGGGCCATCTGTTCGCGCATCATCCGGCGCTGTTCTATATCCTTTATCAGGAAATGGATCTGATCTTCCTCCTCCGGGCCTTCCCGCGCCAGGCTACCGGAAAAAAGGGCCGCCTTGCGGCTGCCGTCGCCGGTTTTCAGGTCAAACTCGACACTGGCCAGAAATCCTTTGCGTTCGATATTGTCCGCGATCTTTCCCCAGTCGTTTTTATCCCACAGGTACTGCCGGAAACTCTTGCCGCGGATAAAGTCCTGCCCCGGAGACAGGCCCAGCATGCGGTAGCCGGCGGGGTTCATGTTGAGGATCAGTCCGTCTTTGCGGGTAACCAGAATCATATCCTTGGAAACTTCGAAAATGCGGCGATACTTCTGTTCCGAGATCGCCAGGGCCTCTGTCCGCTGCTCCACCAGCCGCTCGAGGTTCTGGTTGAAAAAAAGCAGCTCCTCGTGAGCCGCCTGCAGGGCCTGCTTGTCACGACTGACGGCCTGGTAAACCGCCCATGTCCGTCCGAAAAAAAGGGTTACCGCTCCCACCACCACGAAGGTTATGGTGTTTACCGCCCCGCTGTATGGCCTGATTATCGACCAGACCTCTCCTTTGCCGCTCATGACGAGCAACTGGCGGACTATATGCCCTGCCGAGCGGGACACGGAAAACACGGTCAGGGCCACACACACCCAGAAAAGGTAGGTCCAGAGAACATTCTGGGGATCGTTGCGCTTGAGCCTGGCCGCCAGGTTCAGGCAGGCGAAGGCCAGCACGATCATCAGCATGGCGCCGCCCACGTCCACCAGCCAAAGCGGAAAGATGTTGAACATCATGGGGCACCTCCGCTTTTACCGGCGGACGCGGAGCCCCGGGCCAGCAGGTGCAGCCCCCTGAACAGATAGATCATGGCCGGAACACAAAGCAGGTGGTCAAACTTGATTACATAATAAGTCCATGCCAGCAGAGCACTGGGAGGGTCCGTGACTATCCTTACCCGCCAGGTGCCTTCCCTGATCACGTCAACCGCCTTTATCTGCTCCACCATCATGTGGGCGGCGAAGGCATCCAGATTCCAGAGGATGAAAAAAAGAGCCGCATTCTGGATGTGACTCCAACCGGTCTGGCGCACAAGTTCCCATTTGCGCAGCCAATATATCAGCAGCCCCATCGATATGACGAAAAATATATGGGCAAGCTGGTGGCCGTAGAGCCCTTCCGGACCGCCATGGCCCTGGATGGCACCGGCCGGCCCTGGCCAGAAGACAACCGCCGCCAGGACAACGGCGGTGATCCCGGCCTGCTGCAATCGCCGCCCCGGGGGCGGCAACTTCAATATCCGGTGGGATTGTTGCCCGTTTATCATCAAATAGCCCTGTTCAACAATTCTTCACGGCCGTCTTGAAAGTGGCTCCCGGAAAACGGAATTGTCCTTACCATCTGAAATCGTACTTCGAAATGATATACTACAGGAAGAATGCGTTAAAAGTCACCAACAAAAGGATTCCGGCAAATATCGGCCCTTGGCTTCAACTCCGGCACCGGGGGCAACGACGGCAACTGCTTCGCAACCCGGAGCCGCGCCAGATAACTGCGGATGAATTGCCCGTGAGATCTCGACATTTCCGGATGCTGCGATCCGGAGGAGCCTTTGCAGCGGTTTGCGGGAAACCCGGCGGCTCTTCTCATTGCTGCCGGGCGACGGATGCATCCGGAGAAAGCCGTGGCTCGCATACCATGGCCTGGTCTTTGTCTCTTTTGTGTACGCGGCCCACAAGCCATATTGCCGAATATACGGTCACCAGGCATACCAGAAACCAGAAGATGCCACCTATGGCCACCGGGGTTTCATGACCGAAGTCAAGTATGAACACGGCCGGTTTGCCAAACATGGCCTGTAATCTTTCCGGGCGGTAGGCTTCATTGACATAGGCCAGCATGGAAAAGACAGGCAGGTAACGGGTCAAAAGGCTGATAAGCAACCCTTCGAAAAACAGGTCGTAGTAGGCCTTGTTGAGATGGGCCTGGTCAATGTTCTTGGCAAGCAGGCGGCCTTTTTCACCGCTGTCTTCTGCAAGGGCGGCCTGGCGCATATTATACCAGTGCTCGAAGCGGCGTTGCAGCTGCCGATAGCGCTTCGGACGATAGAGCCGGCCGAAAATTTTGGTGAGGCCGGCGGTGATTGCAGCCAAAAGGGCGATGGCCCATGCCGGGCCGATCCTGTTGACCGGGTCAATGGCCAGATCGATTCCCTGCCGCAAAAATTGCACCGCGGTTACAATGTAAAGCCATATCTGGTCCATTAAAGCATCCATTTGATTCCGACCCCGGCATACAGCAGAACCGGAGGATACTCCGGCACACCGTGAAACGAAACCTTAGCTGCAGTCATTATGCCCTATTTCTGGAGATATTCAAATCCAAAAAACAGACGCTGGACCGGCCCGGCTCTATACCCGGGCCGGTCTGCGCGCCCGTCCCATCTGAATCTAAGATCCGAAAAAAGGACTTAGATCCAAATCTCGATCTTGAAGAACCTGAAGAACAGGAAGAACAGGGTTACGGCCAGAATTATCTTCAGGGCCTTCTCACTGAACAGCTTCTGAACCCGGCTTCCCAGGGTTCCGCCGACAAACCCGCCGATGATGATGGCAATGGTCAGCCACAGATCAGGCAGATACCCGTTTAAGAGATAACCGAGAAACGCACCGATGGACGAAAAGCAGGTACCGATAAGCGAAATCGGTACCGCAACGTACATCGGCAGAGCTCCCAGGGTGGTCATGGCCGGCACCAGCAGGAAACCACCGCCGATACCGAAACTGCGCGAAACCACGCCGATGAACAAACCGACGATACCGAAAAGCAGGGGGTTGATGGTGAACTCTTCGCCCCAGAACTTGAAGCGGTAATCGGTCAGGCCGGTCTTGACCGGTTCTATCCGGCCCATCTCCACCGAAGTTCCCTCGGCCTTGGCCTTGGCCACCGCCTCGTTGAACTTTTTGACCATCGCCTTGATGTTCTTACGTTTTTCCATCACCTTGGGTGACAGTTCATACAGGGTCCGGATACCCATCAGAACCACCAGGATGGCGAGCCACTCCTTATAGGTCTTCATGGGCAGATACTGGGTGGCATACTTGCCCAGCCAGATCGATCCGAGGAAAATACCAACCCCGAAGGAGATACCGACCGGCCAGGCGACCCGCCTTTCGACCACGGCGTAACGGTAGAAAGACCCAAGGGGTGAAAAGAGGGTCAGGGCCATGTTGGAGGGCCGCAAGACGTTGGCGGCATTGATGCCGACAGGACCCGCGGTCTGGACAACCATTACCTGGAAAGCAGCCATCAGCATGCCGCCGGCGGCTCCGATCATGGAGAAATAGGTGCCCACCAGGATAGCCCCGATGATGATCCAGATGGGGTTCATGTAGCGGCCGCCACGTTTCAGCCAGAATCCGTTGGCCGCCAGATTGTAGGTCCCTATCTTTTCACCGTTGACCAGTACGTTGAACTTGGTGTCCGGGGGCGTATGCCGGTAAGTCTTGAAACTCACCTTGAACTTGCCGGTGTCTTTGTCCAGCGAAATGCTCGTCCCCTTGTCCCAGTAATTCTGGCTGGTGGCATAATCGGTCAGAACGCTGCGGGCGAAAATGACCACCTTGCCGACTTTTGTCTTTTCCTTGGTTATGGTGTTGATGCCATAACTGCTTTCGTGGGCGAAGCGGAAAAAGTTCCACTGATCGACCGTCTTGATGGGGCCAAGCACGGATTTGGCCGCATCGTCCAGCTGATCGAATTTTGCCAGCTTGAACATCGTGGTCTTGTAAAGCCCGCGTTTTCCGCCCTGAGTGAAGAAAGAGGGGCCACCAAAACGTTTTTCCTTAACTTTACCGAATTTTTCAGGTGTGTTGGTCAGTATGTAATAAAGGGTGGGGATGCTGGTGTCGGCGGTGAAACCCCTCTTCTTGGCTTCCTTTTTTAAACGCTTGGTTTCATGAACTCCCTTTGTATCCTTGGGTGCAAACATTGTCTGGGAAGCAATGGTGACAAACAGGTCTTGTCCCGGCTCAATGGTGCCTTCTACGGTTATGGTGTCTCCGGCTTTGAAGTTACTACCGGGCAGATCAGCCTGAACTCCGGCGAAAACAGCCATGGGAAACACCAGGCACAACAGCAAGGTCAGTGCACCGGCCAGGTGTAAACCTTTCTTCATAAATAACCTCCTTTTGTCCTCTAAAGTTGAGCGCAAATACAGCCGCACCCTGCGGCTTAAGGCCCCGGATTAAATGAAATCAAATTAAAACCGGCCTGCAGATGCCGTCAGCGCAAAGCCTTGGCCTTCAAGGCCAGCTTTCCTCCCAGCCACCCGGCCATTGGTCCCAGGCATACGAACAGCAAGCCGTCCGCCGGACCGATGACCAGCCAGCCCAGATATGCGAATCCTATGGCAATCAGGGTAACAACGACCGCCACAGCAGTGGCACTCCCCGCAAACACGGCCATGGCCATCGGGGATTTCAGCAGGCTTTCGTTTTTATCCACCAGCATGAAACCGGCCATGGCGCAATTGAACACCAGGAAGACCGGTATCAGCTTGTAAGTCAGATTCATGGAAAAAAGGCCGGCCGAAAAAAGGACCAGGATCAGGCTGCCCGCCCATCCCGAAGCAATGCTGGCCGTAAAAGGCTTGATCACTCTCATTTGCGATACTGCCTCTATCATGGGGTGTTCTCCAAACTATCAGCGCCCTGGCATCAGGGATACCTTCATCTTTTTTTGAAAACGCATGGCAATAAGGGAGCAAGTCACATGCCATCTTTTCCGAAAGCCCCGATTCGTCCGCCCCGGGCGGCACCAATAACAACAGATCATCTTTTGATATCAGGTTGTTACAACCAACGGAAAGATATCCTTTTTACCCTTCAACCACCCGGAAGAAATGAACCGGACTCGGTTAAAATTTGCAAAAATTTTATTGCACAAATCATCTATTGTGATAATTTAATATATTATTTCAATTCAATAGAGCGGTGCAATATATAAATGACCGTGCAATAATTATCTTGCATATCGTTTTCAATATCTGCCTTCGCCCGAAAAGCACGATCACGTTCGCGACGACGATAACAGCTTGTTAATTATATACATCCCACTTAAAAAATCTGTGCCGCCGGGTGCGCCGGCCGGCTGGATTCGGATGGTATACATATTGCTATACAAACTTGAAGTTTGCAGGACCCGGACCAGAAACGACCTTGAATGCATTGCCTCTCCAGGCGGCAATGATCAGCGGGTACTGCCTCGCTTTATTTTATAGACACCAATTATTTTTGGAGAAACTCTTGGAGGATATCGTTATGAAGGAGGAGGTCTTCAGTCTGTGTTTCATGTGTTCGGTCCGTTGCCCGATAAAGGTTACCGTCGAAAATGGTCAGGTAAAATGGATCGAGGGCAACTCCAAAGTCAGCGGAATGGGCAAAAGCCTGTGTCCCCGGGGTGCCGCCGGCACATCCTTGCTCTACGACTCCCAGAGAGTCCAGTCACCCATGATCCGGGTGGGCGAACGCGGATCGGGCAACTGGCGCAAGGCTTCCTGGGACGAAGCGCTCGACTATGTCAGCAGCAAGCTCAAGGATATCATCGACAATTACGGCGGCCACTCGGTGGTACTGGGCGAACGGACCCAGCTTGCAACCCACGTCAGCAAGACTTTCCTCAAGGCAATCGGTTCTCCCAACCATTTTACCCACGACGCCTTGTGCAAGGGATCGGTCAACACCGCCTGCCGCACCCTGTTCGGCTACACCGATGCCCAGCTGGGAATCCAATACGGCAAAATCAAACATATCGTCCTTTACGGCCGCAACATTTTCGAAGCCATAGCCGTCAAGGAAGTCAAGGGCCTGATGAAAGCCCTGGAAAACGGCGCCAAACTGACATATATCGATCCCAGGGTTACCATAACCGCCACCAAGGCTCACCGCTACTGGATGATCAGGCCGGGCACCGATCTGGCCCTGAATTACGCCCTGATCCATGTCATTTTGAAAGAACGGCTCTACGATTCGGCCTACGTCAACCGCTGGGTGCTCGGCCTGCAGGAGCTCAATGACTTTGTCGAGCCTTACACCCCCCAGTGGGCCGAGAAAGAAACCGGAATTGCCGCCGACCAGATCATAGCCCTGGCCAGGGAGATCAGCGAAGACAAGCCTTCGGTCGTCTTCCATTTCGGTTACCGCGGCGCAAACCATGTCAATGAAATCTACCTGCGCCGTTCTATCATGATTCTAAACAGCCTGATGGGCAGCGTGGAAGCCCCGGGAGGTTTCTTCATCAAGAAGGGTCCGGGAGAAGTCGGCGGCAAGCCTGCCCGCAAGCTGACCGAACAGGATTTCCCGGCCATCGAAGTGCCCCGTTTCGACAAGGTCGGCACCCCGGACTATCCCCTGCCCGATCCCAATCACGGCGCACCCCAGATACTGCCTTACGCCATCATGAACGAAGATCCTTACCCCATCAAGGCACTGTTCGCTTACCGTTTTGATCCCCTGATGTCGATTGCCGACACCAACACAACACGCAAGGCCTTGGAAAAATTAGACCTTATCGTGAGCATAGAGATAAATTACAGCGACATCGCCTGGTATTCCGACGTGATCCTGCCCGAATCCACCTATCTGGAAAGGACCGATTCCGTTCAGCAGGCAAACGGCCTCAAACCGCAGATGTTCCTGCGCCGCAAGGCAGTCGATCCGCGTTACGATACCCGCGAAGGGGCGATAATTCTCAAGCAGATAGCCGAAAGGATCGGAACCGGAAAGTACTTTCCTTACAACGATATGGATGAACTTGTCCGCTGGCAGCTGGAAGGAACCGGTTTCACCATGGAAGACTTCGAGGAAAAGGGCTTCGTGGCCTACTGCAAGGACCAGATCTTCTGGGATCGCGAAGATGGAATCAAATTCAAGACCCCTTCGGGAAAGATCGAGTTCAAATCATCCCTGCTGGAAGACGCCGGTTATCCGTCCTTTCCGCCTTATGAGCCGATACCGTCACCGGAAAAGGGTAAATTCCGCCTGGTCACCGGCCGCTGCGCCCTCCACACCCATGTGTCGACCCAGAACGTGGCCCTGCTCAATGAGCTGATGTCGGAAAACGCCCTCTGGATCAACTCCGAGGTGGCCAAGAAACTGGGCATCGAAAACAACTCCACCATCAAGGTCAGCTCGGAATGCGGCTCCGGCCTGGTAAAGGCTTTCGTCACCGACCTGATCCATCCCGAATCGGTGTTCCTGATGCACGGTTTCGGGCACAAGGCCCAGCGCGCCCAGCGTTCCTACGGCAGGGGGCTGAGCGATGCCCTGCTGCAAAAGAACGTCTACGACAAGGTGGGCGGCAGCCCGGCTTTACACGACACCTTTGTAACCGTAGAACCGGCCTGATGCAGGCCTTTGGCATATGAAAAGCAAACATCATCGTCATTGCGGAGGCGTTTCATGAGTAAATACTACCTGTTCCAGGACACCAAGAAATGTATCGGCTGCCATGCCTGCGAGATCCAATGCAAGGCCTACAAACAACTGCCGGTCGGACCCCGGCTGTGCCAGATAGTAGAGGTGGGACCCCGTTTCATCGGCGACCTTCCCCGGGCGGCCTATATCTTCATGCCCTGTTTCCACTGTGAAAATCCATGGTGCGTGGCGGCCTGCCCCACCGGTGCCATGCAGAGGCGTACCAAAGACGGCATAGTTTTCGTCGACCAGAGCCTGTGCGTAGGCTGCAAGACCTGTATCTCGGCCTGTCCCTGGGGTGCTCCCCAGTGGAACCCCGAAACCGGCAAAGTGGTTAAATGCGACTATTGCATGGACCGGCTGGACCAGGGACTGGAGCCGGCCTGTGCCACGACCTGTACCACGGAATGTCTCAAGTTCGGTAAAGTCGAGGAAATGACCCAGATCCGCCGTCAGCGTCACGCCGAGGCGGTGGCTTCCCTGGAACACAGCGCATTCTAGCTTAGCTTCATTGAGGTGGCTTCATGACCGAAACCCGTTGTCCGGTCAACCGGATATTATCCGAAATTCGTTCCGCAATGGAAAGCGGAGCGCTGAATCATCCCCGGGTTCATCGTATCGCCGAACAGCTCGAAGAGCTGATCGACGATATAGCCTGGGGCCGCGCCGGCAGCGACCACCTGCCAGCCATCGACGAATTGCTCCAGGAATGGCTGGGACTTGGTGAGGAGGCCTCCGGGGCCGCCCTGGCCAGGCAGCTTTCGGCAGGGATCAGCGCAAACCGCGAAGTCTTTGAAAGTCACGTCAAAACCCATAACTGCGCCACGGGTGACTGCGTCAAGCTGGCGCCGGCCCCCTGCCAGATGACATGCCCGGCCGGTATCGATGTGCCTACCTACCTGGCTCTGATCGGCCAGGGCAAAGACGCCGAAGCAGTGGCCGTCATCCGGCGTGACAACCCCCTGCCCTGGGTATGCGGCCTGGTCTGCACCCGGCCCTGCGAGTTCATGTGCGTCCGGGCGCGCATAGACACACCGATCGCCATCAAGTCCCTCAAGGCCTTTGCCGCTGAAAGGGCCATGTCGGTGGGCTCTTACGTCAACCCTCCCCAGGAGCCGCCCAAGGGACGCAAGGTATGCGTGATCGGTGCCGGTCCCGGGGGCCTGAGCGCGGCCTACTACCTGGCCCTGAAAGGTTACACCGTCCGCGTCATCGAGGCCCTGCCCATGGCGGGCGGAATGCTGATGGTCGGGATACCGCGTTATCGCCTGCCACGGGAAGTGATCGACCGCGAAGTGGCCCTCATAGAATCCCTGGGGGTCGAATTTCGCTACAACACCCGTTTCGGCAGCGATGTGACCCTTGATCAGCTCAGGAAAGAGGGCTTCGAAGCCTTCTTTTTCGCCATCGGCGCCCACAATGCCTACAAGCTCGGCATCCCCGGCGAAGACGATTTCCCCCAGGTAATCGATGCAATCTCCCTGCTCAAACGGGTGGCCCTGGGAGAACGCCATAAACCGGGTGAGTCGGTCATCGTCATCGGCGGCGGCAACGTGGCCATCGACGCGGCGCGGACATGCCTGCGTCTGGGCTGCCAATCGGTTACCATCGCCTACCGCCGGACGCGGGTGGAGATGCCGGCCGACGTGGAAGAAGTCGAGCAGGCCGAAGAAGAAGGTGTCCACTTCGCCTTCCTGACCATTCCCAAGCAGATAACAGGGAAGGACGGAAAGATTACCGGGCTGGAGTGCGTCCGGGCCCAGCTTATTCAAAAGCCGGGCAGCAAGCGCAAGTCTCCGGTCCCCATCCTGGGAGGCGAGTTCGTCATGCCGGCCGATACCATCGTGGCCGCCATCGGCCAGCGGGTGGACTACCAAGCCCTGGAACAGGTAGATGGGCTGGAATGGACCCGGCGCGACACCATCAAGGTCAACACCGCCACCATGGCGACTTCCCGGGAGGGCATTTTCGCCGCCGGTGATGCCGTTACCGGTCCGGCCACCGTCATCGAAGCCATCGGCGGCGGAAAACGGGCCGCCCTGGCGATCGACCGCTACCTGCAGGGTATCCCCCAGCCGGAACTACCGCCGGTGCCGGTGCGCCGCGGCCGGGTAGAATGGACAGAAGTGCCGGCCAGCACCAAGATGGTCTTGAAGCGGCCGGAAATGCCTCTGCTTACCATAGACCGCCGGCGCACCACCTTCCAGCAGGTGGAGCTGGGCTTTTCCGAAAACCAGGTGCGCGAAGAGGCACGCCGCTGTCTGCGCTGCGACATCTGCCGCCGCTGCGGCAAATGCGTCGAGGTCTGCCGCGACCACATGGGAATCGATGCCCTCAAGCTGGGTTATATGGACTTTGAACATCCTTCCGAGACTGACTTCCGCCGGACCGAAGAAAAATGCATCGCCTGCGGCGCCTGTGCGGCCAACTGTCCAAACGATGCCATGCAGATCATCGACCGGGGCGACGAAAGGATTCTTTCCCTGTGCGGTACCATACTGAACCGACAAAAGCTTGTCCTTTGCAGCAATTGTGGTAAAGTTATAGGACCCCAGCGGTACCTCGACTTTATCCGTAAACGTGTCGATGATATCGGCCGTCTGCCGGAGGGGCAGATGCTGTGCGAAGTGTGCGCGCGCAACCAAAGCGCCAAACTGCACACTGATTCCATGCCGGTATAGTGACACCTCAGCAAAAGGACAGGAGAAAATGAACCGATTTCACAAGGGACAAAAGATCCAGATTTTCAAATCCTCGTCCGACGAAAGCTGGGAGCCTTTCATGGACAGCTTTGTCGGCTTGTCCGGGGTGATCACCGACCCGGACACATCGATTAACGATCCTGATGCTCTGGTGGAAGTGAGCATCGAAGGCAAGGGGACCTATCGCTTGCCCCAGGATTGCATTCGCCCCCTGGACGAGTGATCGGTCGCAAGGAAGCCGGGCAAAGGAAGTTTAAATGAAGGTTGCTGAAGTGCTGGAAAGAAAGGACAGGACGGTCCACACCATGGACGCGGTCCGGACCGTGGACAAGGCAATAGACACGATGACGGCCAAGGGCACCTCGGCACTGATAGTCGTCGAAGGCCGCCGGCCGGTGGGCATCTTCACCGAAAGAGATGTCCTCAGGTGTTACGTAAGCCACCGTGGAAGGCAGTTCAGTGAAATCAGGCTCAAGGAAGCGATGACCGGCCGGCTTATCGTGGCCCGGGCCGACGACGATGTCAGCGCAGCCATGGCGACCATGATCAAGGCCGACATCCGTCATCTTCCGGTGGTCAAAGATCAGGATGTGGTGGGTATGCTTTCCATTACCGATCTTGTAAAAAGCCACGTGGGAGCTTTGACGGCCGAGCTGCATTACCTGCAGGAATACATCGCCGATCTCCAGGATGCCATCCACGACTGACAAAACGGCATGAGGTCTCCAGAGAATGCTCACGGGCCCGGCCGCAGCTGTGATTTCCGGAAACACTTTCACGACAGCAAGCTGAGTAAAGGGCAAATTCATGGTTACCATTGAAATCGACGGCAAGCAGTACGAGGCTCAGGAGGGCCGGACAATCCTGGAAGTGGCCCGCAGCAACCAGATTCACATTCCGACTCTGTGTTTTCATCCGGCCCTGAAACCTTCGGGGTCCTGCAAGCTGTGCGCGGTTGAAGTGATTGGTAAAACCGGCAAAGCGGTAACCATGCTTTCCTGCATTCTCAAGGTCAAAGATGGCATGCAGATAAAGACCACCGGCCCGCTTGTCACCAGGGCCAGAAGGAATGCTTTCAGGCGCCTGATTGCCATGGCCCCCCAGTCAAAGAGGCTGCGGCAAATGGCGGCCGAAGAGAACATCGATCTGGGCGCTCCGGCCGACGGATGTATCCGTTGCCGTCTTTGCATTCGGGTCTGCAAGGAGATCGTCGGTGCCGGAGCGCTGAAGATGGCCCGGCGTGACGGCCAGTCGCTGGTGGTTCCCGTTGCCGGCCGTTGCCTTGGATGCGGTACCTGCGCCACCTTGTGCCCCACCCACGTCATTAAAATCACCGACGTGGACGGCACCCGTACCATATCCATACGCGACGAGGTGATCGGCCGCCAGCCTCTGAAAAAATGCGAGGGCTGCGGCAAATGGTACGCAACGGCCAGTTTCGCCGACCTGATCGAGCAGCGCACCGCCGAGCACCCTCATCTGAAGGAACATCACGCTTATTGTCCTACATGCGCAAAGCTGTTTTCCGACAGGCTCGAGGTAATTAAAAAACAGGCCACCAAGCAGCAAATGATTCTCAGGTAGCCTCTTTCATCCCCCATATGCAGTTGCGGCTGCGTCGTGCCGCCTCCCGCACGGCGCAGCCGCAATCCTGCACTGGCCGGTCGCCCGGCGCATCCGCCCTCCGGAATCTCAGTCCGCCGAAAACTGTTTCAGGAAACGCGGCCGATGGCGGCCCCCAGGCTGGCGAACTTTTTCTCCAGGGCCTCATAGCCCCGATCCAGATGATAAACCCGGTTTACCACCGTGGTTCCCTCGGCCACCAGCCCGGCCAGGATAAGACAGGCGCTGGCCCGCAGGTCTGTGGCCATCACCGGCGCACCGGACAGGCCGGCCACGCCCCGGACCAGGGCCGTATTGCCGGAAACCGTAATATCGGCCCCCAGGCGTCTCAGTTCGCTGACATGGATGAAGCGGTTCTCGAAGATGGTCTCTGTAATCAGGCTGTGGCCGTCTGCCACCGCCATAAGAGCCATGAACTGGGCCTGCATGTCGGTCGGAAAACCGGGATAAGGCAGGGTCTTTACATCCACACTGGTTACCGGCCGGCAGCCCCGGACCCTGATGGTATCTTCCCCGACTTCCACTTCGGCTCCGGTTTGCCTCAGTTTTTCGGATATTGCTTCAACGTGCTGCGGCAAACAGTTGCAAATGGTGATATCTCCGCCGGTTATCGCGGCAGCGGTCATGAAGGTGCCGGTTTCGATCCGGTCCGGGATGATTTCGATCCGGGCAGGATTAAGGCAGTCGACCCCCTGGATGACTATCTCGGCCGTGCCGGCCCCCTGGATTTCCGCCCCCATCGCATTGAGGGCGTCTGCCAGGGCCACCACCTCGGGCTCCCTGGCCGCATTGCGCAAAACCGTCTTTCCCTCGGCCAACACGGCAGCCGTCATGAGGTTTTCCGTCCCTGTAACCGTGACCACGTCGAAATAGATCTCAGCGCCTCGCAGGCGACTGCATTCAGCCTCAACGTAACCATGGGAGAGGGTGATTTTGGCCCCCAGGCTGGCAAGGCCCTGCAGATGGAGATTTATGGGCCGGGCACCGATTGCGCATCCTCCCGGCAGGGAAACCCTGGCCCGGCCCAGCCGGGCCACCAGCGGTCCCAGCACCAGCACCGAGGCCCGCATCTTGCGGACAATATCGTAGGGAGCTTCATCCCGGCGCAGGCCGCTGCCATCGACCTTCACCACACGCCCGCTTCTCTCAACCCTGGCCCCCAGGTATTCCAGGATTTCGATGGTACTGCGGATATCCCTCAAATCCGGTACGTTGCTGAATTCACACCACCCATCGGTCAAAAGAGAGGCCATCAGAATCGGCAGGGCCGCATTCTTGGCCCCGCTTATCTTGACTTGTCCGCAAAGAGGCCGGCCTCCATCGATTACTATCTTGTCCATCCGATCGCCCCCTGGCTGATAGATTGCAATTCAGGCACCTGACAACCGCGCCCGCATTCAGTCCAAACCATCGCTGCCGCCACTTGTCAACTCGATTCTGCGCCGCTTTGGCATAAAAAAAAAGAAAGGGCGCCCTGAGCCTTAACCGCCCAAAACGCCCTTTAACTTCAATCAACAAAGTACGGGAAAAAACCGTCAGTGGTGAGAGCTTCCGCCCCTGCGGGTGTCTATGACCGCCTTGATGATGCAGTAAGTCATTCCCATACCGATTATGCTCAGGGCATACCACAGGCCTCCGTGGAAAACCAGGTGCCCCATGTCCCAGACCCATTCAAAGCAAAACGGAAACATTGTCATTTACCTCCTTGAGGTTGACCTCATATCTTCAATCAGGCCCCGGCCGGAGCTGCCTGGCCCACGGCTTCTGTCTCACTCTCATCTCCGGCCTGTCCACCGGCCGTTGCTTCGGCCCCATTGGCCGGCGTATATGGTGCAATCGGATTCAGCTCCGGTTCCTGGGGAAAAATCGGCAGATAACGATAGGAAATCAGGATCAGGATCACGCCATAGGCAACCGGTAACAAGGTGGTGGCGACTTCCTGCCAGCTCGGATAATACAGGACCCATTTGTCGAAGCTCATCACCGGCACGGCCATGACCTGCAGGACCATCACCCAGCGGTTGAGCGACACGCCCAACACACCCAGCAGCAGGGCGATAACCCTGGCGGCGGGATTACGGCGGGTGGGGCCGAAAATCAGCAGCAGGCCGGGAACAATTCCGCAAAGGACGATCTCGGTCAGCAGGATCCATTTGCCGTAGAGGGGGTTGTCGGAGTAGAAGAAGGTCCATTTGAAGCCCAGGGAAGGCGCGGTAACCGTGGCCCAGTACACGGTGTCGATGATCTTGGCCACCACATAGGTGATTATCATCCACCCGGCTATCTTGGCCAGCAGTTCCACAACGTTGTCCTTGACGAGCTTTTTGCCGGTAATCTTTTCAGTCAGCCAGGTAATGAAAAGGGTAAAGCAAGGGCCGTAGGCCGCCGCAGACCAGGTAAACAGGAAAAAGGTCCATGGCCAGATGTTGATCCCGGTCCGGAAGGCAAAGGGACGTCCGAACAGAACTCCGGCCACTCCGCCCAGGGAGCCCTGATGGAAAAAGGACAAGAAGGCCCCGGTGGCGGCAAAAACAGCCATGGTCTCGTGCATGTTGTGACTGAGATTGTGAAAGAACGGCACTTTATCCAGCTGCCGGTTCTCAAGTACCAGAGGCAGGTACTCAATACAAAGAACGGCAAAATAACACGAAAGACAGAAAGCCACTTCCGTCAGCATGGAGTGGACGTTGGCGTGCCAGAAAATGAACCAGCCCCTCAATGGCTGACCAATGTCGATGGCCAGAATCAAAAGCGCCGAACTGTAACAGATGAACCCGATCAAAACGGCATAGTTGATGATGTTTTTCAGTTCCTTGATGCCGAAAATGTACCGCAAAAGGCCGGTGAAAAAAGCCCCGCCGCCAAGGGCGATGAAAGCCAGGTCAGCCCAGATCCAGAGGGCGAACCCGTAATAGTCGTTCATGTTGGTCTGGTTGAGTCCCTTGAACCATACCATCAACATGGCGACCACACCCCACAGCAGCACAGCGCCCGCTATGGCCAGCGCCAAAAGGAACTTCCAGGTAGGGCACCGCTTGACGCCTTCGGGTATCAATGCAGAATCCATAATATCCGTGCTCCTCGTAACTTAGGTTGTCCCTGCTTCATGCCATTTCCCGTCAGGAATGGCTCTTGTGCATATCGGCCCCCGGTTTTTCACCGGGCAGGTAGTTATCGCCCGCCTTGCGAACCCACTGGCGGCCCGACTTGTAATAGACCTTGGGATTGGTCCCCAGTCTTTCCAGCAGCCTGAATACTTCCGGATTGCGCGGCCGGCCGCCGTGCTTCAGATCGGGATCGACCATCTTGTGAACCAGGTGATCGGGGTTGTTGAGGTCACCGAAAACTATGGCACCGGCCGGACAGGCCTGGGTACAGGCGGTCTGGTACTCATCCTCTTCCAGCTCCCGGCGGCCTTCGAGATAGGCCTTGTTTTTGGCAGCCTGGTAACGTTGAAAACAGAAACTGCATTTTTCGACCACACCCCGCATCCTGGGGGAAACATCTGGATTGAGATATTTTTCCATGCCGTCGGGCCAAACCGGATCCCACCAGTTGAAGTAGCGGGCATGGTAAGGGCAAGCCGCCATGCAATACCGGCACCCAAAACAACGGGTATAGATCTGGCTCACGATTCCGGTTTCCCGGCTGTAATCGGTGGCCGTGGCCGGGCAAACCGAAACACAGGGCGAATGCCCTTCGTGCTGTCCGGCGCAATGCTGGCACGGCCGCGGAATATAGCAGATGTCGGTATCCGGAAACGGTTTGCCGTTGGTGATCTTGTAAACCCGCATCCAGGTGATACTGAGCAGTTTGTCAGATTCGTCCTTCTTGAAGGATACGTTGTTTTCAGCCATGCAGGCCACCATGCAGGATCCGCACCCCGTACACTTGTCCAGATCGATCACCATTCCGTATCGCTTGGGTCTGTGTTGTGTCTGCTCTTGTTTCATCAGAACCTCGTTCTACCGTTTAGACTTTGGCCAGTTTGGCTCGGATGCCCCAAGCCGCATCGAATCCGGAGGCAGGATCCTCCAGCGATCCGATCAACGCATTGACATTTATTCCTTTACCGGCAAGGTAAGCGTCGTACGCAGTATGTCCCAGGCCCCTGGGCACGTAAAGAACCCCGGGCATCACAGCCTCGTCAAGATGGACCCTTACCCTGGCTTTGCCAACGGGCGTGATCAACTGAACGATGCTGCCTTCGGACACCGCGAATTTCCTGGCGGTTGCCGGATTGATCTGAACGCAAACATCCTTGCCCTTGAGCACGTCGTCCCCTACCGCCTTGATCATGAAAGGCGGATCTCCGATGTAGTCATGGGCAAGCCGGATTGAATCGTAGGGTACCAGTATCAGGGGGAACTTGGCAGGATCGCCGGCCGGGACGATTTCATCGGCCTGGAGGACTTCATCCAGCTTGCCTCCTGCCAGCCTGAACTTGCCTTCACCGTCTTCCCAGGCAGGCGGTCTGAACTCGGCGTCGTACCAGAAACCCCGTTCTTCCAGCGTATCCCACTTGTCTTCAAGGGTTTCTTTGAGACAGGCTTCGTAATCATCCCACTGGAAAGCGGCCGCCGCGCTGTCGCCGATCTTCCTGGCAAGCGCTATGACCACATCGCCCAGGGATCTGGTATCCCACCGGGGTTCTGTGACAGGCTGGCAAAGACCGATCACCGGACAACTGAGGCCGGCTGTCACCGGTACATCCTCCAGCCTTTCGAGGTATACATGTTCGGGAAGCACCAGATCGGCATTGGCTGCCGTCTCATCCATGAAGGAAGAAAAGCTCACGACAAACGGTATTTTATCAAAATTGTCCTTTACCGCTCCGTTTTCCGGCAGGCTGTAAAGGGGATTGCACCTTGCCACCATCAAGACTTCAGGCAGTTGCCCGGCTCCGCTGCCAAGCAGGCGCTGCACCAGGCTGGAGGCCGGGGTATACTTGCCGCTGCCGGCGCCGTCCGCCCGCGGCCGCTCCAATCCGGCCCGGGCCACCTCATCCAGTTCGGGTTCTTCCCAGCCTATGTAATCGTAGTCCGGAACGGTCCACATGCCGCCGGCTCTATTGACAGCCCCCACCAGGGCGTTGAGCAGCATGACGGCCATGCACTGCCTGAGGCTGCCGGCGGCTGTCCGCCCCTGGCCGCGGCCATAGAGGGCTACCGGACGGGAGGCCCTGGCGAACTCAACGGCCCATTTGACCACGACCTCCGGGGCAAGGCCGGTGGCGGCGGCTGCCGCTTCGGGAGTATGCAGGGCCAGGATCCTTTTGAGGCCCTGGAAATTTTCACAGAAACCGTCGACGAATTCCGAACGGTAAAGATTGCGGCCGACGATCACGTTGGCCATGGCCAGGGCCAGTTCCGCTTCCGAACCGGGCTTTATGGCCAGCCAGTGATCGGCCTTGGCGGCCGTGTTGGACAGACGGGGTTCGATCTGAACAACGGTGGCATGATTTTCTTTCCAGGTACTGTTGGCCTTGAAAACCCGCACCGGCGATCCCCATCCGTCAAGCAGGCCGCAGCCGAAACTGAGGACGAAATCGGCGTTTTCCAGGTCGAAACCCACCCGGGCCTCGATCCCCTGGGTAAGTTTCAGGGCAGCCCTGTACGCATCTTCCACCGAAGGCATGGTAAAGAAATTTGGTGATCCGTAAACCGTCATCAGACGCCGGAAAAGGTGCCCCACCGTTCCCCGGCTGCTGTCGAGCAGGCAGGCGGCCTTCTCCGGGGCACCTTGGGCGCGGACTTCCTTGAGCTTGTCGGCCAGCCGGGTCAGGGCCTGATCCCATGATACCGGTTCCCACTTTCCCTCGCCCCTTTTGCCGACCCTTTTCAAAGGAGTCCTGATCCTTGTCGGCCCGTAGAGCAGCTGCAGGCCGGACAACCCCAGGATGCAGACGCCGCCCTTGTTGACCGGATGTTCGTCGGCACCCTCGATCTTGACACAGCGCTGATCGATCTTGCGGACCTTGATACCGCAGCCCCCGGGACAAAGTGTGCAAGTGGTGGTCTCATAGTATGACTCACCCCGCGGCGGAACCGGTGTCCACGGCCAGTTCTGGGTCCAGATGGAAAGATCGTCGGTTAACTTCCACGGCAACGGCGACAGGGCCGTGCCCGCCGCTCCGCCAATCAGCAATGACAAAAAGCTTCTTCTATCGACTTTCATAAGACATCCCCTTGGATCAGCCCGGTCTTTTCATTCAGCAATACCGGGTGCTCATATCCTTCCGACTGAGCCGGTCCACCCGGCGGCTTTTCCGGCAATGCGAGCATACTTATTTGTGGCAAACGAAGCAGGCGTCCCGGCCCGTCTGAACGCTGGAATCATGGATTCCGGCAGTTTCATGGCACTGGGCACAATCGTCCATCTTCATCCTGTCCCAGGTGTTGCTTTTGAATCCGGCGATGTTCCTGCCCCAGATATCACGGCTGTATCCCGTAATCCGGTTTTCTTCGTAAGGTTTGAGAGACTCGGACGTTCCGGTGTCGCCGTGACAGGTCCGGCACTCCAGCTTGGCACCAAAGATATGGGCCGCGTGGGGGAAGAACACGCAGTTGGGCTGGCGGGAATAGATCAGCCATGGCACCTCGCGCTCCTTGGCAACGTACTGCTCCACGAAAACGGCTTCATCCTCGCTCTCGCCCTGGACGTCTTCGTGGCAATCGATACATTGCTCGAGTTTGGGCACGCCGGCAAAACTGCCGTCTTCCCTGAAAAAATGACAGCTCTGGCAACCGTCATCGACCTGTTCCAAGTGCAGCCTGTGATTGAAATCGAATGGCTGGCTTTTCTGGGAATAGAGAACCTTGGGAAAGATCACCCAGCCGACCACCAGACTTGCAACAAAGCCGATGATGAAAAACAGGACAATGAAAGGTCCACCTCCTGAGCCCTGGCCGGCCTGGCAATCAGCAGGTGTCTCACTCAACGTCTTCACCTTGTCTTCTTGACTGCTCATGAACACTCCGTCTAACGCTCCAAGGGGTATGCATACCCATGCATACCCTGTTCAAGGGGTTATCACAGATCGATGCCGCCACTGCGGCTTACTCCCTGGATAATATTGAAACGAACCAATGTTCGTTACAGCTTGTATCGATACTGCCGGGCGTCAAACCGCGCGCCCGCCGGTAATAGTCTGCGAAGGAAATGACCTTGGCTTTAGTATCCAGTGACCTTGAATTTGTCAAGTGAAATTAGCCCCCAACAGCCCCATAACTGTGGAGGCCGGGCAAGAGATTGACACCGAAGTAAGTAAACAAAACGGCAATGAAACCGATCACCGACATCAACGCTATCCTCCTGCCGTGCCATCCACGCATCAGGCGGGCATGCAACAGAGCCGCGTACACGAACCAGGTTATCAGGGACCAGGTTTCCTTTGGATCCCAGCCCCAGTACCGTCCCCAGGCCGAATTGGCCCACACCGATCCGGTAATGATTCCGGCAGTCAGAAACAGAAACCCGAACAGCACCAGCTGATGGTTCAGTTCGTCAAGAATATCCAGGGAGGGAAGCCTGGCGAGCACGCTGCCGGGGTTGTCCTCCGCTTTCTGCCTGAGAAGGTACACAACCCCGACCCCGAAAGCGATGGCAAAGGCAGCGTAGCTTATGAAGCAGGTAATCACATGGGCGATGAGCCAGTTGCTCTTCAATGCGGGAATGAGAGGCTGAATTCTTTCCGATATATTGGGCCCCAGGGAGGCATAGGCCAGCGCCAGGAAAGCCAGCGGCATGGCCACGGCGCCGATTGTCTTGTTTTCCAGTCTCCTTTCGATGATCAGGTAGAGCAGGGTTATCACCCAGGCGAAAAAGGTCAGCGATTCGTAGAGATTTGAAAGAGGAGCGTGGCCGTAGCCCATAGCGTATGACTCCACCCAGCGCACTATGATTCCGGCCGTGTTGCCGGCCAGGCCCAGGACGGCCGTCCAGGTGGCGAGCCTGGCCGGCCCCTGCCTTCTGAACACCCAGGCCGCCAGGTAAAGGAACCCGGCCAGGCCGTAGACGAAAGTAACGATGGAAAGAATCAGCGAATTGTACATGAAACGATATCCTTCTTAATTACTTGTTTCCCGGCTCCAAGGCTCCGGGTGTTCGGGCACCGGAGACCGATCGCGGCTTCAGTCCCCCGAGCCGCCGGCTGCGGCCTGCAGAGCCCGGGCCAGGCCGGCGAGCTTTCTTTTGTACCCCATCTTGTTCTTGTTGGCCTTGCCGGCCAGCAGGATGCGGCAGCCGTCTGCTTCGCCCTCCGCCTCCAGGGCCACCTGCTGATGGGAAAGGAAAAAGGTGATGAAACAGCCGGCTATCATCAGGATGAAACCGGCATAGACCACCGGAACCCCCGGATCCCGGGTCACCTGGAGCCCGGTGTAATAAATCTCTTTGGTATGCTCGAATTTTTGAAGGGCCTTGCGGGTTTCAGGTCCGATGGCAAAGACCAGGTCTCCCCCGCGCATCCTGTCGAAACCCGGAAAATTCACCGGGAGCAGGATTTCGGTCCGGCTGCCGTCGGGCTTCACCAAGACGGCCAGCAGGGCCGGACCGATACTCTGGCCGCCGAAGCTGGCCCGGGGCTTGAAATCCGTAAGGGTAAGACTGCCGCCGCCTTCGGGCAGATCGAGTCTCTCGCCCAGCTTCAACTTATACCGGTAAACCATGGACGAGGAGGTGCTGGTTATCTCCAGATCGATGGCGGAAGGCAGGTCCTTGAGTTGCGGGCCCTGCGTGCCGGCCGGAACCACGGTCTTTCCGTAGCTTGCCTGGAAGATGTTGATGCCTTCGTAACGCAGGGGATCGTTGACGATTATGTCTTTTTTGAAAATCTCCTTTCCGTCGCGCAGGAGAGTAAGGCTGGAGCGGTACTGCTTGGGAGCGCCGTTGTCGTAGAAAGTGATGGAAAAATCATCGCACCTGATGGTAAAAGGCAGCTTGCGGATCTGATTGGAATTCGACAGCCGGATCTGATCGGCACTCTGGCCCTCGGCGATGTTGACAAAACCTTCGTAGCCGAAAATAGATCCTATCAGAGCTCCGGCCAGGAGCAAAACCACGCTGAAATGCACTATGTAGACCCCGAGCCGCGTCCAGCGCCCCTTTTCGGCGGCCAGCGCGAATCCCCGGCTGCGCTGCTCGATCCGGAGCCGCCGGTAACGTTTCCGGAAAAAATTTTCGCAGATCTCGCGGGCCCGGCTTGGATCACAGGGCAGGCTGAATTGCTGGCGATTCCTGGTCTTGAGGATCCTGGCCGGATCGAGTTTGGGATCAGGATTGAAGATTATCTTCCAGGTCTTGCTGAGCCGTTCGACGGAACAGACCACGATATTGACGGCCAGGGCCAGGATCAGCAGCTGGAACCACCAGGCGTGGTACATATCGAAGATATCGAGCACGCTGAACATCTGGAACCAGAAGGGGCCGAAACGACGCAGGTACTGCTCGGGGCCGGCGTTTTGGGGAATGAAGGTGCCGATGCTCGATGTCAGGGCCAGGGAAATCAGCAGGACTATTGTAAGCTTGACTGAGGCGAAAAAACGCCACAGGCTTTCGGCAAAATCCGCTTTGACGTTCTGCTCGGAGGTCATGGTTCACCTTATCGGAATTATGAAGTATAGTTTCATAACAGAATTACCCTGGCGGTTCAATAGAGAGAAAATCCGGGACGACATACAGAAAACTCCGACAATAATCCGAAAGGCGCTGATCCGGACCGTTTAACACGGTATCGCCATCCGGAGCTTGACATATTCGGCCAAGTATACTTTGCTCACCATCCGATCCTGGGCTTAGGGTCGATATCATCCTTTGATGGAGGCCGTATCGTGATCAAGGTAGACAGACTGACCAAGGTTTTCGGGACCACAACCGCCGTCGACCGGGTTTCATTTACCGTAAAACGCGGTGAAGTGCTGGGATTCCTGGGGCCCAACGGGGCCGGCAAATCCACCACCATGCGGATGATAACCGGTTTCTTTCCGCCCACCTCCGGATCGGTCACCATAGACGGCCTGCCTCTGGCGGACCGGCCGGTGGAAGTCAGAAGGAAACTTGGCTATCTGCCGGAAAATGCGCCTGTTTATCCGGACATGACCGTGGAGGCTTTTTTAGCCTTCTGCGCCGAGGCCCGCGGATACAGCGGCAGCCCGAAAAAACAGAGGGTCAAATCAGCCATCGCCAAATGTTTCCTGGACTCTGTGGTCCATCAGCGCATCGGCACCCTCTCCAAGGGGTACCGCCAGAGGGTCTGCTTCGCCCAGAGCATCCTGCACGATCCTCCGTACCTGATCATGGACGAGCCGACCGACGGCCTGGACCCCAATCAGAAACACGAGGTGCGCCAGATGATACGCCGGATGAGCAGGGACAAGGCCATCCTGCTGTCCACCCATATTCTGGACGAAGTGGATGCAGTATGTCACCGGGCGCTGATAATAGCCGGCGGCCGCCTGATCGCCGATGACACCCCCGAGGGATTGCGACGGCGTTCGGCCTCCTACGGCACCGTCACCCTGGTCCTGAAAAACGGGCTGACGGACAAACTGAAAAAACGTTTTGAAGCCCTGGACGGGGTGAAACAGGTGGAAGTCATAAATGAAACCGGCCCCGAGGTCACGCTCCGCCTTGTTCCGGCAGCCAGGCAACCGGCTTCGGCAGCCCGGATACTGGCCCAACTGGACCGGGAGCGGGACCTGGTTTCCTTCGCCGTTGACCGGGGCAGACTGGACGATGTTTTCCGCACTCTTACCGGCGGCAGTTCAGAAATCACAGGCCGGACCGCCAATGATCCCGGGCAACCTCATCCATGAAATGCCGCCGTTGAAGGAGATATAGACATGGCTACCTTTATGACCGGAGTCAAAGCCGTGGCCAAACGCGAATTGAACGCCTATTTCAATTCGGCCGTGGCTTACGTGTTCATCGTGATCTTTCTGCTTCTTTGCGGTTTTTTCACCTTCTACGTCAGCAACTGGTTCGAGGCCGGCCAGGCCGATCTGCGCGCCTTCTTCCAGTGGCATCCCTGGATCTACATCATGCTGGTTCCGGCTATCGCCATGCGCCTGTGGGCCGAGGAAAAACGGCTGGGCACGCTTGAAATCGTTCTGACTCTGCCCCTGAGGCCAAGCCAGGTTATCCTGGGAAAGTTCATTGCCGCCTGGCTCTTCCTCGGCCTGGCCCTGGCCCTCACCTTTCCCATGGTGCTCACGGTAATCTACCTGGGACAGCCGGACATGGGAGCCATCGCCTGCGGTTACCTGGGCAGCTTTCTAATGGCCGGTGCCTTTCTGGGAATCGGAACGGCCACTTCGGCCATGACCGGCAACCAAGTGGTGAGTTTCATCCTTGCCGTCGTGCTCTGCCTGTTTTTCATTCTGGCAGGCTATCCTCCGACTATCAACATCCTTTCCGGGTGGGCGCCCCTCTGGCTGGTAAAAGCCCTGGAAAACATAAGTTTCATATCCCACTTTGCCTCCGTCTCGCGCGGTGTGGTCGACCTGCGGGACGTGCTTTACTTCCTGTCGTTCATGATACTGGGCCTTTACTGCAACAGTCTCCTGCTTGCCTGGCAGCGTCAACGTTAAGTCTTTTTGGAGAAATACCATGGCCGAGCGCAATTCCCGTAACCCCGGTTCCCGATACTGGCGCAAAACAGTCGAGGCTGTCCTGGTGGCAGCCGTGGTCATTCTGGTAAACATGGTGGCCGCCCCGGTCAACCTGAGATGGGACGTCACCGCCGACCGGATCTATTCTTTTTCAGACGGCACGCTGAAGATACTGGAAAAAATCCGCCATCCGGTGACCCTGCGCCTGTTTTACAGCAGTCACGCCATCCACCTTCCGCTTCATCTGAAAAACTATGCCCGCCGGGTGATCGACATGCTTGGTGAATACCAGAAGGCCGGTGCCGGGAAGGTGAAGATTGAAATCTACGATCCCAGGCCGGACTCGGACGTGCAAGAGTGGGCCGAGCGTTTCGGCATAGAAGGTTTCAATCTTCCCGGCGGACAGAAAGCCTACTTCGGCCTCACGGCTCTGGCGGCCGACCAGGAAGAAACCATCCCTTTTCTGGATCCCAGCCGCGAAGCCCATCTGGAATACGATATCACCCGCATAATTTCACGGGTCCAGAGCGCCGAGCGCAAGACCATCGCCGTTGTCAGCGCCCTGCCGGTATTCGGAGGACCGTCGGCCGGCTTCGGCGCGCCGCCGTCTTTACGCCAGCCCTGGATGTTCATCCAGGAGCTGCGCAAATCATATACCGTCCTCAAGGTGGATCCCGGCCGCAAGGAACTGCCTTCCGGAACCGACCTGCTGCTTTTGTTCCATCCCAAGGCCGTGAGCCAAGAACTGCTTGAATCCATCGACCGTTTCGCCAGGGGCGGCGGCCGGATCCTGGCCTTCCTCGATCCGGTCTGCCTGCTGGACAATCCCCAGACATCCATGGCGTCCTCGGACCTGGGAGGACTCCTGAAAAAATGGGGCATCGGCTTCGATCCCAAAAAAATCGTGGCCGACCTCGATCACCCCACCCAGGTGCGGGTCTCGGATTCCCGGAGCGAGTCCAATCCGTTGTGGATCTCGGCCTCGGGCCGGGCCTTCAACCGCCACGAACCCATAACCGGCCAGCTGGAGGAGATGCTCCTGCCGGTTGCAGGCTCCTTCAAAGTGGATTCCCGAAGCGGACTCAAGGCCACCGATCTGATAGTCTCGGGGAAAGCGGCGGCCCTGGTGGAAGGCTTCAAGTACGGCTTCGACGCCGAAACCCTGCGCAAAGACCTGAAACCGAACGCCGGCCCCCTTAGCCTGGCCCTCAAGGTCAGCGGCCGCCTGCCGGCCGAGGGCTCCCTGACCGCCGGTAAGGAAAAGGCCATAAAGTCGGCCCCTGCCACCATGGTGCTGGTGGCCGACGCCGACATGCTTTACGACGGATACTACGTGGCCAAGCAGAATTTCATGGGCTACACCATCACCAGGGTGTTCAACGACAACCTTAATTTCCTTCTAAACGCCTGCGAGCTGCTCACCGGCAGCCGGGACCTGGTTGCCATCCGCTCGCGCGGCCGCTTTACAAGACCTTTTACGAAGGTTGAAGAACTGGCGAAGAAGGCCCGCCAGAAATGGCTGAACCGGGAACAGGAGCTTGCCCGGGCCGCCGCAGAAGCAAATCGCAAGCTTCAACAACTGGAACGCCAGAAAGAACTGGCCCGCCAGACCATCATCAGCCAGGCCCAGCAGGAAGAAATCCGCCGTTTCCAGGAAGAAAAACAGCGGATCGACAAGGAGCTGAAAATCGTCCGGCGCAACCTGCGGGCCGACATCGACAACCTGGGACGGATGGTCAAGCTGATCAACCTGGTACTGATGCCATTGCTGGTGGCCCTGGCGGGCATTGGCTACAGCCTTTACCAGAACCGCAAAGCACAACGGAGAGACGGCTGAGATGAAACTCGACAAACGGATAATGATCCTGTCTGCAACCGTGGTCTGCCTGGCAGTCCTGGTCCTGGCCCAGCGGAAGGTATTGTCGGTCACCGACGTTGCAAGCCGTCCCCTGGGCCATCCCCTGTGGGAAAAACCGCTTGCCCTCGAAAAGGCGGCAAAAGTGATCCTGGAAGGCGGCGGCAAGAGCTGCCGGCTCCACAAGGGCGCCGGCCACTGGCAGGTCAGGGACCGGTACGACTATTGTGCCGATTTCGAGCGCCTGACAAAGCTGCTGCGGAAAATCGGACGCCTGAAGGTGGGATACGCCTTTGCAGCCGACAAAACGATCCTGGCAAGGCTCCGCCTGGAAGGCCCGCCCGAGACCCAAACCGCAAAGGGCGTCAGGGTCATCGTCAGCGATGCCGAAGGCCGGGAAATAGCCGACCTGGTCATCGGCCGGCAACGGCAGGCGGCAGCCGGCAGCGGCGGCCAATTCGTGCGTAAGACCGGGGAGAATACGGTCTGCCTGGTGGATGAGACCTTCCACCTGCTGAACCCGGGTCCGGAGTACTGGATCCAGGACGACCTGATAAGCGTGGAACCGAAGCATATCAGGCAGATCGAAAGCTACACCGCCGGCGGCAACCTGGTTTACCGGGTCAGGCGCCCGGCCCCTTCCGGTCCGGCGGTCCTGGAGGATGCGCCCGAAGGCCGCAAGGTCTCCCGGGCCAGAGTCGACCAGCTTTTCGACGCCCTCAACCCCTTGAAGGTGGCCGACATCCTGGGGCCGGCCCCGGCTGATGCCGCAAAGGCGCCGCACCTTGTCTTCCGTCTCGACGACGGAACGGTTTACACGGTTTTCCTTTTGTCCGGAAAACACGACGGGCCGTACCGTTTGCTGCTCAGAGTCACCCCCGCCGGCCGGCCGGCGACAGGCACCGCAAGCTCGGTCATCGGCGGTTGTGCCGCCCTGGCCGATCCGGGACTGTGGCTCTACGGGGTTGAAAAATGGCAGTTCGAAAGCTTCTTCACCACCGCGGAACAACTGCTGGAGACTAAATAGAACCGCCCTGCCAAGGTTACTGCGGCCCGGCTTCCGGCAGGGCCGTGAAGACAGCCGCCCTGGCATTGTCCAGGTACTGTTTGGCCAGACGGTTGATCTCCTGCGCCGTGATGGAGGCATAATCCGATTCTATGCTTCGGCTCCAGTCAAGCTGCTGGGGGTAACGGGTGCAACCTGTCAGGACCGAATCCAGCCAGTATGAATTTGTCTGGCGCATATCACGGATGCCGGTCAGCACCGGATCTTTGGCCCGGAGCAGCTCGTCCCGGGAAATACCGCCGGCAGCCAGGCCGGCGGCAATCTGCTCCACGGCCACCTCCACCTTGCCGGCCTGGCCGGGTGCAATCTGAATGAAAGCCTGCAGCAGTCCGTAACCGGGGTAAGCCCGGAAAGAGCGGTTGAAGGCCACCGGCGAATACGAGACACCGAGCTGCTCCCTGATTTTCACCCTCAGGCGCTCGGAAAACACCTCCGCCAGCAGAGACAGCCGCCGCGTGCGCCCGATATTCCAGAAATCCGCGGTGGGATAGGCGACCACCAGCAGAGCCTTGGGGATCCGGCTGGGAACCTTTACGGTCAGCCGGCGGCCGCAGGGAAATAGAGGACCTTTCCCGGCGGCAGCGGGCAAGGAATGCCTGGCAGGCAGGGCGCCGAAATATCGCCGCGCCAGGCGGGCCATTTCATCCGGATCCAAATCGCCCACCATGGAGACTTCAAGGACCTGACCGGCTATGGCCGGCCGGAGCCATCTTTCGACATCGCCGAGGGTGAGCCGGCTGAAATCATCCCAGTCCGGCAACCCGAAACGGCTGTCACCCCCTGCCAGAAACCGACGTCCTTTTAAAATCAACAGGCCTTCCGGAGTCGTTGCCAGCTTCCGGAACCGGAGCCTGAAACGCTGCATGGCGAGGCTGTAAGCCGGCGGCCTGAACCCCGGATCACGGAAAAAAGTGGCCAGCAGCTGACACAGCAGTTCGGCCTCATCGGCCGTTGCCCGGCCGGACAGAAGGAAATGATCTTCCTTGACCTGGAAACTGAAATCAGCCGTCCTGCCCGCCAGCGCCCTTTCCAGGGCCTGCTTGTCCATGGAGCCGAAACCGGACTCATTTATCACTTCTTCGGTCAGACGGGCCAGACCGGGCAACTGTTGCGGCTGGCCCGCCTGACCTGCCCCGAAAGCCACATTGACTGCCACGGTTCCGGCTTCATAGGTGGTCTTTTTAAGATTCAGGCGCACCCCGTTGGCCAGCGCGATCTGCAACAGCCCCAGGTCCCGCACCGTTTTCCGGGCAACGACCGGCGCCTTGCCGGCAAATTTCAGATAAGGAAACTCAGCCCGGCTTCGGCTCAGAACAGGCCTGATCTTGCTGCGACCGCTCTTTTTCCAGACAGCGGCTATCTTCCGGCGGGCCGTATCACCGCGCCCCAGATCCAGATTGCCCGTAACAGCCACCAGCCTGTGGCGGGGAGCCCACATCTGCCTCAAGGCCCGGTTCACATCATCCACCGTGGCTGCTTCAATCAGTGGTGCCAACAGATCCCGCTTTTGGGACGGAGACAAGATCACCCTGCCGCTGCCGAAATCCGTCAGGATCTGCCGGGCCCACTGCCTGCTCTTGCGCGTGGGAGACTTCTTGACAGCTTCGTCCAAAACCGCCAGCCACTTTTTGCGGGCCATTTCCAGTTCTTCCGCGGTAACACCGAAAACTACGGCGGCTCTCAGCGTCTGTTCCATATCCGCCAGGGCGGCCTCCCATTTGCCGGGGTCACACTGGGCCCCGATCTCCGCCAGGCGATATCTTCTCAAAAAATCATAACTCGCCATCCAGGCCTCGGTATACACGGCCTGCGGACTGTTCAGCTTGTCCTGCAGCCGGCGGTCGATTATCCAGGCTGCCATGTCGCGCAATAATTCTTCTCTTCGTTCCCGGAGATTATCGTAATTATTCTCCAGGTTGACTATGGTCTCTATGCTGATGGAAGTCTTTCCTGCTTCGGGCTCGTGATGGTAAAAAACCTCCAGCCCGTTATGACGAACGCGGCCCGGATCAGGTTCCGGGCGTGCCGGGGCGCGCCCCTTCATGGAGGAAAAGGCATTCCGGATCAGATGTTCAACCTTCCCGGCATCGAAATCGCCCACCGCCACCAGCACCATCCTCTCCGGGCGATACCAGGTGTCATAAAATTCTTTCAGCAAGCGCCTGTCGGCACTTTTCAACACTTCCTCCTTGCCGATGGGAAGCCTGTCGGGCACCAGGGTCCCGGCAAATTCAAAGGCCAGCTTGGCCTTGAAAGTCCTGTAGCCGGCCGAATCACGCGCCCGCTTTTCGGCCAGCACCACCTTGGTTTCATTTTTTATCTCTTCATCCAGCAACAGGGCGCCTTCGGCGTAATCACGAAATACAAGGAGCCCTTCCGCGATACTTTCACGATCGCCCCGCGGCAGGACCAGATCGTAGACCGTGCGGTCGAAACCGGTGTGGGCATTGGCGTCCGGCCCGAACTGCATGCCTATCGTCTGGAAAAATTCTACCAGCTTGCCAGGCGGAAAATGGGTGGTCCCGTTAAACATCATATGCTCGAGCAGATGGGCGATGCCCTGCTGCCTGTCGGTTTCGTACAACGAACCTGCAGCCACATACAGATGCATGCTGACCCGCCGGCGGGGATGCCGGTTGGCGGCCAGTATGTACCTGAAACCATTGGGCAGGACGCCAAAAGTCAAATCCGGGTCCGGCTCGAGATCACTTCGTTCATGGGGCCATTTCGCAGCCTTTCCCGCCTGATGCCTGACCGCTCCCGGCAGGCTGCAGCCGGCAATCAAGGCCCAAATCAACACCCACGAAACAAGCAACACCCCTGATCTGTCTCTTGAAAATCTGCCCATTGTCAACCTCCCTTGACAGGCACCGGAAACTTTCTGGAAAGTTCATCGCCCCGCACAGGATCGTATCTGCCCGGCCGGCATTTGCTCCGTTTTGCGTGGGACCTGTTTCTTTTGCCGGCGCAGCATTTTGGTTGCCCGGCCACGGCAGGCAAAAAAATAACCCGGATCCGTGCAAAAGCAAGCGTAATTTCTATGGCGGAAGGAAAAACCGGAAGCCCTATCGACTGGACCGGTCTGCCGGCAAGATATTTTGCGGCCGGTTTGAAAAAGGCTTCGCCGCAGATGAAACGGAGATGATCTGCGGCGAAGACATCTGCCGGACGGCATTAGGATTTGATATAGACGCCACGGGATTTTGATTTGATTTTGCCCTTCTTGGTGAGCTTGTACAAAGCATTGGAGAGCTGGCGGGATTCCAACTTGGTTTTTTCCCTGAGCTTGGCGATGTTGGCGCCGTTGCGGCTTCTTCTGATCACCTCGTAGACCTTCTCCAGGACAGTCATCTTTTTGGCGGCGGCCGCCTTTGGTGCGGTTTTCTTCTTGGCCGTGGCTTTCTTGGCCGTGGCCTTCTTGGCCGGAGCCGCCTTCAATTTCTCCACCTGCTGGCTCACCTTTTCGACACGCTTCGAAAGATCGACCAGAGCCTTGGCAATCGATGCAAGCTGTGCTTTTACGTTAGCCATCGTTCTACCTCCTTAATGATTTAATATACTTGCAAAATTTACCTCTTCTTTTCTGCCCTAATACAAGAATCAGTAAAAGTCAACACCTTACTAGTCAAAAGGGGCAAAATTTTCAAATTTTTCATATCCTTCCCATAAAACTTTTCTTCAGGGCCTTGAACTTCAGAGTCATTCAGCCCGTTTTCCCTTTTTGCTACCCCTGATGAAGCACGGGCGCAAATATCGTCATTTATAATTGATATCATTGCATATTCTGGCATTTCTATCTGCCGGACAGATAAATATCTTCTATTGCGGTTGACAACAAATCTCAAAAAGCTTAGTTCTAAACACTGTCAGTTAATTGCTGACCGTCCACAATATCGACGGTGAGCAGTAGTCGAAAAGCACTATATGTAGTGGCTTGGTAGAGGAAAATGAGTACTGCCGGCAAGTATAAGATCGATTACCGCCGCCAGCTGAACCCGGCCCAGTATGAAGCAGTCATGCACGGGCAGGGGCCTTTGCTCGTAATAGCCGGCGCCGGAAGTGGAAAGACGCGCACGCTGACATACCGCGTGGCCCGTCTGGTAGAAGACGGGATAGCTGCTTCATCGATCCTCCTGCTGTCCTTCACCCGCAAGGCCTCCCGGGAAATGCTGGCCAGAGCGGCGAGTCTGCTGGACCGGCGCTGCCGTGAAGTAGGCGGAGGCACTTTCCACTCCTTCGCCAATTCGGTCCTGCGCTGCTGGAAGGACCGGATAGGTTTTGCCGAAGGATTCACCATCATCGACAGGGCCGACAGTGAAGACCTGATCGGCATGGTGTCCAAGACCCACTCCGCCGCGGCCAAGGCGAAGCTCAAAAGACTCCCCCGCAAATCCACCCTGGCCACCATATTCAGCCGGGCGATCAACAAGCATGTCGATCTTGAAGACGTGGTCTGCCGCGAGTACCCGCAGTTCGTTAATCTTCTGGACGAAATTCTCTCCATCCACCATGAATACCGGGAGCAAAAACGCATCCATCGCCTGGTGGACTACGACGACCTTTTAACCCTTCTGCTGAAGCTGCTCCGCGAATGCCCGGATGTCCGCCGGGAAATCGTCACAACTTACCGCCATGTTATGGTGGATGAATATCAGGATACAAATTATATCCAATCCCGGCTGATAACCCTGATGGCAAATCCGGAAAACAATATCATGGTGGTGGGAGACGATGCCCAAAGCATTTATGCTTTCAGGGGCGCGAATTTCAAGAATATCATAAGCTTTCCGGAGCGCTTCCCGGGCACGCGGATCATAAAACTGGAGGAAAACTACCGCAGCATTCAACCCATCCTGGATCTGACCAACAGGATTATAGAGCAGGCTGAAGAAAAATTCTCGAAGCGCCTTTTCACGCGGCGCAAGGGAGGACGGCTGCCCCAGCTGGTGGCCACCGCCGACGAGCACCTCCAGTCCATGTTCGTGGCCAGCGAAATAGCAAGGCTGCAGCGCAGGGGGGTTGCGCTTTCCGATGTGGCGGTCTTGTTCCGGGCCGGATTTCATGCCTTCGATCTGGAAATGGAGCTGACCCGCCGCAACCTGCCGTTTGTAAAATACGGCGGCTTCAAATTCATGGAATCGGCCCATATCAAAGACCTGCTGGCCCACCTCAGAATAGTGGCATCTGCCAACGACCGTTTGAGCTGGTACCGGGCACTGAATCTGGTGGACAGGGTGGGACCGGCAACGGCCGAAAAATTGTTCAGGGCCGTAAGCCGGGACGGCATCCAGGCCCTTGAAGGCGCGTGCAAAAAGCTGCCCTCCCTAGGCGGTCTGACAGAGGCCCTCGCCGCCATGCAGGCAGATGGCCTTGCTCCCGCAAAAATCGGTGAAATCGCCCTGCGCCATTATCTGCCGATCCTCAGACAACGCTTCGACGACCATCCCAAACGCCTCCGCGATCTGGAGCAGCTGCTGACCATCATGGAACGTTACGACCGGCTGGAAGACTTCCTGGACGACATGGTCCTGGAACCTCCGGCCAGCAGTGTGAACAACCAACTGGCACCCGAAGACCACCGCGGCGACAATCTGGTTTTATCCACCATCCATTCGGCCAAGGGTCTCGAATGGCACACGGTCTTCATCATCTGGGCCCTGGACGGACGTTTTCCTTCTTTTCACAGCCTGGACAGCGGAGACAGCCTGGAAGAAGAACGCCGTCTGATGTACGTGGCCGCCACCAGGGCCCGCGAAAACCTGATCATCACCTTCCCCGCCCAGGTCTACGACCGCAGCAGCGGCACGGTTCTGTACCGGCCCTGCCGCTTTCTCGAACCGATAGCCGAAAATTATCTCGAGCGCCGTTACATCGAAAGAGCCGATCAGATTTGATTTGCTTTAACCCCTTTCACATGTTAAGAGGCGGGCGGAAAAAATATTTCTGAAAGGCGGACAGCGTCTGATAGATGGGACACGAATTCGCGATCCTGATTGCAGGTTATGCCTTCGGTTTTTACATGGCATGGAATATAGGGGCCAACGACGTGGCCAATTCCATGGCTTCTGCCGTGGGCGCCAAGGCTATCACCATCCGGCAGGCCATCGTCATCGCCGCCGTGCTCAATATAACCGGAGCGACCCTGATCGGCTCTCACGTAACCAACACCATCCGCAAGGGCATAGTCTCCACCGAAGTACTGAGCGATCCTCACCTGGCGCTGATAGGCGCCTTGTCGGCCCTGCTGGCCGCCGCCCTGTGGGTGTCTTTCGCGACCTGGCGTTCTTTGCCGGTATCGACCACCCATGCCATCGTGGGGGCGATGATCGGCTTCGGAATCATGGCCGGCGGAACCGACGTGATCAACTGGGGCAAACTCGGCGCCGTGGTCCTGAGCTGGATCATATCGCCCATCTTCAGTCTGATAATCGGGTTCATAATGTTCCGGGTAATCGTCAAGACGATTCTTTCCCGCAAAGACAGTCTGATGGTCGCCCTTAGGCTTTCACCGATTTTCATCGGCATGGCATGCTTCGTCGTGGTTCTTTCATTTCTTTTCAAAACCCCCCTCGGCAAAAGACTTTCCATCAGCACCCCCATGGCCTTCGCCCTGGCCTTACCGGCCGCCGTCGGCCTCGGGTTTCTGGGAAGATACTTGCTGGAAAGAATATCCGGCAAAGCGCGGGACAGCAATGCTGAAGAAATCTTCCGCCGCATTCAGATAGGAACTTCGTGCTACGTGGCCCTGGCCCAGGGAGCAAACGACGTCGCCAACGCCATCGGCCCCCTGGCGGTCATCTATTTCCTGGTCAAAACAGGGTCGGTGGGAGCCAAGGTTCCCGTCCCCCTGTTTCTGCTTTTTTTCGGAGGAATCGGAATAGCCTGCGGCATAGCCATGGCCGGTTACAGGGTTATGACCACCATGGGAACCAAGATAACGACCCTGACCAACACACGCGGGTTCGCCGTCGATTTTGCGGCCGCAACCACGGTCCTGATGGCTTCCAAGATGGGCCTGCCCGTGTCAACCACCCATGCCGCCGTGGGCGGCGTCATGGGGGTCGGTTTTGCAAGAGGGCTGGAAGCCGTAAATTTTCGCATCATTTTTCAAATCATGATATACTGGATTCTGACTGTTCCGGCAGCGGCGCTGACCAGTATGCTGCTGTTCAAAATCATTGAAAGTCTATTATGAGCCAAGGAGAGTCTCATGCGCCTTCCCTTTTTGTCCATGTTCATAACATCGCCTTTCGCAGGGCTCCAGGAGCACGCAGAGAAGGTCAAGGAATGCGCCTGGGCCTTTCAGACAGCCTTCGAATGTTATAACGCCAGGGACTGTAACACTTTCGATGAGCTGCGCCGGGAAGTTCGCAGCCTGGAAAACCAGGCCGACGCCATCAAAAGACGCATCCGGGGTCACCTTCCCAAGGGAACCCTGATGCCGGTGGACAAGTTTGAACTGTTCCGCTATCTGAGGGAGCAGGACAATGTTCTGGATGCAATGGACGACGCCCTGGACTGGCTGTCTTACCGCCCCGAGTCGGGCATTCCCGAAAAACTGACCAAGGATTTCTTTCTGCTCGTGGACGCGGTAATCAACCCGGTTGAACTGCTGGTCGAGATGGTGGCCGAAGCCCGTAAGTATTTCCGCAATTATTCGGAACGCCAGCGGGTAAAAGTCAAAGACATAATCCGCCGCCTGCGGCGCCAGGAACAGGAAGCTGACACCCTTGAAGACCTCATCAAGCACAAGGTTTTCAGTCTGGAGCAAAATGCCATCGTGGTGTTCCACCTGACAAGGCTGGCCGAGACCATCGGCCATGTGGCAGATCATGCCGAAAACGCCGGAGACATGATGCGAGCCATGGTCGCCCGCTGAACCTTGACCGAAACATGAAAACCGCGGAGCCGGCCTGTAGGCCAGGCGCTATTGCCTGAAAAACGCCCACCAGAGGTAAACCACCAAAGCCACCAGGGCAACGCCGAAAGACAGGTACGATTTCCAGTCCATCTTACGAACCGCCATGCCATGGGGCCCCACTTTACCTATCTTGGTCTTGCAGTAAGGGCAGACCTCGGCCTCCATCTTGACATAGGCATAGCATTCAGGACATTTTTTGGTGACGTAATCGACCCGCTCCCCTTTTCCTTTGTTTGTTCCCTTCAGAGCCATTTAACCACACCCCGCTTCGTCCGGAGCCGGCCGGCCTCCAAACTCCGGCCTGTCCCCGGGCTTTTCATCCACCGGAAGTCTGTCTACCGCCCCGAATAAGCATCCTCGACAACAATTTCACTGTTCTTCTTAACCGCCCGGAGCCACTGATCAAAGACCCTGTTCTTTTTCTGTGCCAGGAGCCGTTCCCGCACCTGTTTGCGGTCTTTGGCAAACTGCTCGTCGGTTGGAGACCGGCGTTCTTTCAGGCAGATGACGTAATAGCCCTTACGGCCCTTGAGCGGCTTTTCAGCCAGAGGCCGGGATGGGGAAAGTTCAAAGGCGGCCTTGATTATTTCAGGCTCATAGCCCAGGCCGGGTATCGTCCCGCTGCGCTTGAAAAATCCGCTCTGATTGACAGCAACTTCACGGCGGGCGCAAAATGCTCCGAAATCCTTTTCCGCCCGGGCTGCTTCCAGAAAAGCTCCGGCCTCCCGCCTGGCTTTGTCATCCTGACGCGCTGCGATGAAGTCTTTTTTGAGGCGCTCGGCCACGGCTGCCTGTTCCGGAATACGGGGCGGCACTTTGTCCACCACCTCGAGCAGATAGAAAACGCCCCCCAGTTCGAGAATATCACTCACCTCACCGGGCTCCAAGGCAAAGGCCGCCTGAGCAAACTTGGCGGGCTCCTCTATCTTGCCCTTCGGCCCCCGTGTCGAAAAGTAATCTGTTTCAGCCACGGGCAAATTCTCCTGCCCGCCGATCTTTTCCAGATTTCCGCCGTCAAACGTCATTTCATAGACCGCCTCCAGCCTGTCGTAGGCCATGGATCGGGCCTTGTCCAGAAGCAGCTTGTCCTTTATCTTTTCTTTGACTTCGTCCAGGCTCAGGGTTCTGGCCGGGTTTACCTTTTCCACCTTGATGACATGCCATCCGAAACGGGTGCGGACCGGCTCGCTTATCTGACCGGCCTGCATGCTGAAGAGCTTTGCGGCAAAAGGTTCAACCACGCTGTCTTTGCGCAGGACTCCCAGATATCCGCCGTTTTTGGCGGATGGATCTTCCGAATAGCGCTTGGCCAGCTCGGCAAAATCTTCGCCTTTGACAGCCTTGCGGTATATTTCCTCGGCCTTTGCCTTCTTGGCCGCCACCGTGGCGGGATCGGCGTCAGGCGCCACCTTGATGAGTATGTGCCTGGCCTCCACGGTCTTTTCCTGCTTGAAGGAATTCAGATGGTCTTCATAGTATATTTGGATCTCCTCTTGACTGACATCCACTTTGTCCTTCAGTTCTCGGGGATCGATACGGATATAACGCACCTTGACCTTGGGCGGGGTTTTATACTTTTCTTTATGGGCTTCAAAGTATTGTTTCAGATCGGCGGCTGACGGTTCCGGTACTTCCTGATCTTCGGGAGAAAAAAGAACATACTGTATATCGACTTCTGCTTCCAGCCAATCGTAGTAGCTGCGCAGCTCTCCGTCCGAGACCGTCACCCCGGCCAGCAGGATATTCTGCAGCCTGGCAATGAGCAGGTTTTGGCGCTGTTCGACCTCGAAAGCTTCGGGCGTCATCCGGACCCTGGCCAGAACACGCTGATACCGGCCGGGATCGAACACCCCGTCGGTCTGGAAGGCCTTGATTGACTGAATGGAAGCCGCCAGCTCAGCGTCGGTTACCTGCAGCCCCATTTTGCCGGCCTGCTGCAACATGATCTTGCGGTCGATCAGTCTCCACAGGGCCTGTTGCTTCAGATTCAGCATTTTCAGGAGCTCTTCGGTCAGGTTGCTGCCGTATACCCTTCGGTACTGGTCTTTGAGGTTTTCGTAGACATCCCTGTACTCGGAAACCGTAATGACTTCCCCGTTTACTTCTGCGACCCGATTGGCCCGGCGCGATTTGACGCTGCCGACACCCCAGAAAATGAAAACGATGACGATAACAAAAAGGATGACCTTTATCATCCAACTGCCAGCATGTTTCCGCATCAAGTCAAGCATTTGCCGTCCTTTCCCTGAAATCTCCGCTTCAAGACAGCCGTCCGGCTGTAAATTCTCATAATAAATTGGCGATTTTACTTTTAGATCCAATTATTGTCAACCATTTCCGACAAAGATTGCCGGCCGGTACGGAGGCTTTACGTTCCGATGTTCAAAATTGCATTGACAGGCGGAATCGGCTTTGTTAATTGAAGCATCTGTTGCGGGGCTGTAGCTCAGCTGGGAGAGCGCATGACTGGCAGTCATGAGGTCACGGGTTCAAATCCCGTCAGCTCCACCACAACGTCAAAAAGGCAGGCCGGACGGCCTGCCTTTTTTGGTTCGTAAAGGGCACGCGCAATTACTCCTTGTCGGCCACGCCCGCCTCGGCAAAGGTCATCACCTGGCGGAACATTTTTACGGCCGCATCGATAATCCCCATTGCCAGGGCAGCGCCGGTTCCCTCTCCAAGGCGCATGCCAAGCCGCAGTACCGGTTCCAGCCCGAGGTATTCAAGCATATTGCCATGTCCGGCCTCGGCCGAGCAGTGACCGGCAAACATATACTGCCGGGCGGTCGGACAGATCCCGGAAGCGATGAGAGCACCTGCGGTCGAAATAAAACCGTCCACCACCACCGGACGCCGGTGAAAAGCCGCGGCCAGGATACTGCCGGCAATTGCGCCGATCTCGAACCCGCCGACCTTGGCCAGCACGTCCAGGGCATCGTCTCGGTCGGGCCTGTTGACGTCCAACGCTTTCTTGACGGCGGCCTTTTTGCGTTCAAGCCCCTGATCGTCCACGCCGGTGCCCCGGCCGACCATTTCATCAACACCCATTCCGGTGACAGCAGCGCCTATGGCCGCCGAAGCAGTGGTATTGCCGATGCCCATGTCACCGGTGCCCAGCAACTGGACACCGGAGGCAAAGAGGCCGGCGGCGTGCCTGAAACCGGTCATGACCGCTTTTTCGGCATCCTGGCGGCTCATGGCCGGCCCCCTGGTGATATCGGCGGTGCCTTTTCCGATCTTGCTTGTCAGAAACCGCTGGGCATTGGGCAGTCCGGCAGGATCTATATCGGCCACAGCCCCCATATCGGCCACCCACACCTGAGCGCCCACGTGACCGGCAATGGCGTTGATGCCGGCTCCTCCTGCCAGAAAGGTCTGGATCATGGCGCCGGTAACCTCCTGAGGATAGGCGCTTACCCCCTGACTGACCACCCCGTGGTCGCCGGCCATGATGAGAACGGCCTTTTTGTCGATTTCCGGCTCCAGGGTCTGCCGGATGCCGCAAAGACGTTCGGAAATGTCATGCAGCATGCCCAGTGCCCGCGTGGGCATGACGAGCTGAACCGTACGGTCTTTGGCTTTTTCCACCCAGGCCCGGTCAATCGGCTCTATCTGCGATCTCAGCTGGTCCAATGAAACAATCCCATCCATCGTAATTCTCCTTTGTGCGATTTGCATGGTTTGACCAAAAAACAAAGCCCCGGTCACCGAAACGTACTGTTCGGGACCGGGGCTTTTCCATCACCGCCTGGCCTTGCGCCTGAATTGAGCGTTTCAGACTCTTGAAATCCCCCGGGCTTTTTAATCCTGCCGGATCCGCCGCGTTGCCTGCACCCCGAAGTATCCAGGTACGTCTTGGCCGCCGGCCGGCCTTGCAGATCCGGCAAATTCAAAAAACGCTCAACTCGGGTTTCAAAAACTCTCCGGCAGGTCTTCTGACTCGTGATTCATCCTGCCACCCTGACCTTCCCATCCGAATCTCGGACAGTGGCTCCGGCGTACGCCGGGTTGCGGGCTTCGTCCTCACTCACAGCGGCGGGTCCGTTCCGGATTTGCACCGGATTCCCTTTTTACCCTTCAACAAGGACCGGAAGAGTCACTTCCCGGATTACCGTGGCGGCAGACCGCCTCCGGCATCCCTCAACCCGATAATTTATTCCGCACAGGAATGTCAAGTTTTTTTGCCATGCCGTTTTAGATATTGGTCTGACGCAGATTATATGCTAAAAGAAAAGTTTTCAGTCAGTTGGACAGTTGTGTAAAGCACAGACGTAACCGAAATTCAAGGAGGATACAAATGGGCAAAGGAGACCGCCGGACCAAGCGGGGTAAAATTTGGCGTGGCACCCATGGAAATTGCCGTCCCAAAAAGAAAAAGGCCAAAGCCGAGAAATAAGCCTTTTCCGCGGCCGGCCTCCGGGTTGAAACAGGAGGCCGGCTGCCGCGGCAACCATTTAACGAGCCTTGCCATTCCATGACCATAAAGCAGCTTGCCGATAACCCGCAGTCCGGGTCCGGAATCTATCGATTGCTGCTGCGGGCAGCTATCCACGCGGCCGGCGCAGCGGCGGTCTCGCTGGCTCTGCTGGCTCCGGCCTGGATCTTTCATTTTTTTTGCGACACTCGCCTTACCTGGTTCAGCGCAAAGTACTTCTGGATTTTTTTCAGTTTCGGAATCGTGCTGGCAGCCTGCCGCAGCTTCAAAGTCATTCTGGCGACCCTGGGCCTGCTGGCATTTTTGGAGATAACCCAGTTCGGAAGCCTGGCCTATCAGGGCGACTTCATCAACCCTTATACCATCGGGCAGATGTTCATCGAAATAAGTGACGTGGCCGAGGCAGCCGGCGCAAGCCTAAGCCATCTGTACTGGGTACCCCTGGTTGTCCTGATACCTTACGCAGCTCTGGCGTCGCTTCTATGGCTGTTGCGCCGCCGCCTGCTGTCGACCCGCTGGGCGACCGCAGGCGTGATTCTGTTCCTGCTCTTTCCGGCCATTCGTCTTCACACCCACAGCGACCGCAAGGACATTCTGAAATTCTTCCCGGTCGTTTCCACTCCCACTCTGGCTAACACTTTGAATTCATATGCAGTGTGGGCGACCGTACTCTTGCCTCAATCGCTGTCCGAAAGCAAGCCGGCCAGCTTCAAACCTTACCGTCTCAGGGAAATTCCCCTGCCGCAAAAAGGCTTTTCCGTAATTCTGGTAATGGGCGAAAGTTTCACTTTCCGCCGCATGTCACTCTACGGCTACCACCGGATCACCACACCGTTTCTCGAAAGACTGGCTTCGGAAAACAGGCTCATAGCCAAAAAAGGTCTCAGCGCGGCCAACGCTACCCGCTCCACCATGCCCATGTTTTACAATCTCCAGTACAACCCGCTGAACAGTGAAGTGCTGCAAGCCCAGGAGGCCAACCTTTTCAGGCTGGCAAAAAAACACGGATTCAGGACGGTATATATTTCGGCCCAAAAAGCCAACTGTCTCAACGGTGTCCGGACCCGCTTCATCGACACCATGATCACCTACGATACCTCTTCGGCAATTTTCGACCGATTCCACGACGACGCCTTGTTGCGCCTGTTGAAAACCGTGATCCTGACAGACCGCAATTTCATAGTCTTGCACCAGCGCAACATCCATGCTCCATATGCCAAGAATTATGCCCACCGGCCCCGGATAGCAAGATTCCCCACCAAGGGGCTGGACTTCAAGACCGCCAGTGGCAATGCCTATGACAACGCCGTGCTGTACAACGATTTCCTGTACCGCCGGCTGATAGAATACGTCGGTTCCCGATTCAGGACGCCGGTCTATGTCTTCTTTACCTCAGACCACAGCGAACTTTTCGGACAGCACGGCCTGTTCGGACATGACCATCTCGTCCTGGATTCGTACGAAGTGCCGATCATGTTCTACGGCCTGCGCCCGGAGAAAGACTTTGTCGAACGCTTCAACAAGCTCAGCTGGCCCACTCATTACGAACTGGGCAAGATGATCGCCGACAGACTGGGATTCACGCTCGAAAATCCCAATGAAAGACCGGGCTACTTCTTTCTAAACGGCGTGTCGTCGCTGGGCAGAAGCGGCTACCTGTATTGCCGCAAGACCGCAGGCCATCTCCCGGAGGTAATCGAACGCCATAATTACTAACAGATGGCCGTCGTCACTGTTGCACATTTTTAGATTTGGGACCGGCCTGGGAAGCATTGGGCTGGCAGTTACAACGGGTCAGTTTCAATTTGCATTTACCACATATTTTCCCGTTGTCTTTTGTGACATAAATAACATGGGTTTCGCAGTTACACCGTTCGCATCTCATCATGGCCGCACCATGTTCTTATGATTTTATCCTTAAAGTTTTCCGGTCAGGCTCCATTGGGAAAGATTAACCATAAAAAAACCGAGGCGCAAGCTAAATAAGTACAAAGACCACATAATCGACAGACAAAATGTGAAAAATTTGCCATAATTCTCCCCGCCGCCTGCCCGCCACCTGGTTTCCTCAGGGAACAAAACAAACGGCCGCGAACAGCAACCACCCGATTTATTTGCAATTTTAAAATGACGATCAAATCCTCGCACTCCGGCCCGGAACTTGCAGTGTTTCTCCGCAACCTCATCTCAGAGCTTTTATGAACCATGAATGCGGATGGATTTTCACTGTTACTATTTCGCCATTGGCCAAAGACAGTACGAACAGTTGAAAGGGGAAAAAATGGCTAGCAACTTCAAGATATTCATCCATCGGACACGCGAGAGTCTTCATCTCAAGCTGATTGGAGACCTGGACGGCAGCAGCGCCGCCGAATTCATTCAGGTCCTCAAGGCCAACTGTGAAAAAGGGATCAACGTGATCATCAATACGACCGAATTGAACAACATCCATCCTTTCGGCCTTGAGGTACTCAAAAAGAATTTCTATAAGATTTCCATGATCAAGCCGACCCTGACCTTCATAGGACGCAACCTGGGCACAACCGAGGCGTTTGCCCATACGACACTGAGCTGAAGCTCGGACCTTTGCCGGGCCCCAACCGGCCGGGGCCGCACCTTTTGCGCGGCCCTCATTTGTCTTTGCTTTGAACATCAATCTGTATTAGCATGCCCTCTGAAAACTTCGGGAAACAGCAGATGCCCCTGAAGTAAAGCATCACCCACGGGGGGCTTGGCCGGGCCGGCGCAGCAGGCCCGGCCGAGGCCGGAATCATACAGGAAGAATGATGAAAAAAAGATTTTCTTTTTCCCTATGTATCTTTTGGATAGGCTTGGCCCTGGCAACCTGCACACCCGGCAAGGCCTGCGCCCAAAACAGCATGAAAAGCATCCGCAAAAGCGTGGTGCGGATTCAGGTAGTCACACAGCAGCCTGACTACAGCCTTCCCTGGACCCCGGGAAGGACCGCCACCGGCTGGGGTTCTGGTTTTATCATTGCGGGCAACCGCATCCTAACCAATGCCCATGTCTCCAGTAACTCAAGATTTATAACCATTGAAAAGGAAGGCGACGGCCGGCGCTACGAAGCCCGGGTACGATTCATTGCCCACGACTGCGATCTTGCGCTGCTGGAAGTAATCGACAAAACTTTTTTCAAAGGCACCCGTCCGCTTGCCATGGGGGCGGTGCCGGAGCTTAACTCCGAGGTTATCGTTGTCGGATATCCCATCGGAGGAGACCGGATTTCGGTCACGCGGGGAGTGGTCTCGCGAATCGACTACCAGGTGTACTCCCACTCGGGCATCGACAGCCATCTTGCCATCCAGATAGACGCTGCCATCAACCCGGGCAACAGCGGCGGTCCCGTACTCCAGGACGACAAGGTGGTGGGAGTGGCTTTTCAGGGCTACTCCGGGCTGGTTGCCCAGAATGTCGGTTACATGATTCCGGTGCCCGTGATCCGGCGCTTCCTGAAGGATGTCGAAGACGGCCATTACGACCGTTACGTCGACCTGGGAATTCAGTTCTTTCCTTTGATCAACCCCGCCCAGCGAAGGGCCTTGGGACTGGGACCGGGCGACTACGGAGTCATGGTGAGCGACGTCATGGAAGCCGGCGGTGCCCACGGTGTATTGGAAGTTGGAGACGTGCTGCTCAAGATCGACGGCAAATCCATATTCAGCGACGGCTATGTGGCCATGGACGGTTCACGCCTGCTGCTCAACGAAGTGGTCGAGCGCAAGTTCAGGGGCGACCGGGTGGAAATGGAAATCATGCGCTGCGGGCAGCTCAAAAAAGTCCAAATCGAATTGACCATGCCCTGGCCATACCTGATGCTGGCCAACCGGCACGACGAGAGGCCGCGCTATGTATTGTTCGCCGGGCTTGTATTTCAGCCTCTTTCAAGAGCCCTGTTTTCCACCCTGTCCAATACCGGTATCGAGCTGCGCTATTTTTTCAGCCGGTTTGTAGAAAAAGAGATTTACCGAGATCATCCGGAACTGATAATCATCAGCAGAATCATTCCCGATCCGGCCAATATCCATCTAAAGGGTTTCGCCAACGCAATCGTGGACAAGGTAAACGGAAAGCCGGTACGTACCTTGGAAGACCTGTACCGGGAGCTCAAAAGAAGTTCCGAATTCTACGTGATCGAGCTCGTGGGCAACAACCGGCCCATCGTCCTGACTGCCAAAGCAGCAGCAGAAGCCAGCCTCCGCATGACCCGGAAATACGGTATCAGGCAACAGGCCTATCTCGAAGGCGGTATCGTTCCTGCGCAATGGAAAGGGTGCAACCAATGATATCGAAAAACAGGTTTCGCGTTCGTGCAATACTGGTATTGACCGTCCTGGTCATGATGACGGCTGCAGGATGCAGCCTGTTCACCGGCAGGCCGCCTGCCCCGGCCGCCGGCGGAAGCCAGAATTACTCCATAGTGAAAGTGACCGTCACCTCCCAGGGTTGGTATTTCCACCGTCCCTGGCAAAACCGAAGGCCTGCGACCCGCCAGGCGATCGGGGCGGTGGTCGAGGGAGGTCTGGTGCTGGTTACGGCAAACCTGGTTGCCAACCAGCGCTATATCGAACTGGAACATCTGGACAGACAGCGCCAGTGCGCAGGCAACATTCAGGTCGTGGACTATGAAGCCAATCTGGCCCTGATCAAACCGGCCGATCCGCAGTTTCTCTCCGGACTGCCCCCCATGGCCCTGGCCGGAGACATCCGGCCTCAGTCCGTGTTGACCGTATTGCAGGTCAAACCCAACGGTGATGTGGTGCCCAGCCGGGGCGCAATAACTTCAGTCGACCTGGCCGCCTATCCTTGCGGCGACCACTTCCTGACCTACCGGCTCAACCAGTCTCTACAGTTCCGCTACGCCAATCTCACCCTGCCCGTGCTGGCATCCGGCAAGCTGGCAGGATTCGTCATGCGCTATTCATCAAAATCCCAGACCGTGGAAGTCCTGGCCTCGCCGGTCATAAGGCATTTCATGGCCGATGCCGACATGGCCCCTTACAGGGGCTTTCCCAGAGCCGGCTTCCGGTACAGCCCTTTGCTGGACCCGCAATTAAAACGTTATATCCACCTGCCAGAAGCCGTGGAAGGTATCTACATCCAGAATGTACTCAAAGGCAGCCCCGCTGAAAAGGCCGGCCTGAAGGCCGGCGACGTGCTTGTCCAGGTAGGTGAAAACCGCATATCTTCCACCGGCCATTTCAGGCATTCACTCTATGGCAAAACACAACTGGCCCACCTCATCCGGGGTACTTACTTTGTGGGCGACAGGGTCAGGTTCGTCATCTACCGTCAGGGAAAGAAACGGGAGCTGGCGATAACCCTGGACCACCGTAATCCCGAACAGTATCTGGTCCCGCCTTACATTGTAGACCGTCCGCCCCACTATGTGATCATCGCCGGCATGATCTTTCAGGAGCTTTCCGTTCCCTACCTCCGGGAATATGGCAGCGAATGGAGAAAACGGGCGCCGGTGGACCTGTTGTACTACAGCCAGAATCAGGATTACCTTGTCAGGGATGAAGACCGGTCCAAGATCGTAATTTTGTCCGGTGTTATTCCCACGGCTCTGACCATCGGATACGAAAACCTGCGCAATCTGGTGGTCAGCAAAATCAACGGGAAATCCATCGGATCGGCAAAAGACGTGGCGGCGGCCATTTCGACTTTCCGGGGAAAATACTGCAAGATAGAATTCGAACAACATCCCCATGTCATTTACCTGGACCGCCGCGAGATACCGGCAATCGACCGGCTGGTCAGGGAAAAGTACCGTATCAGGCCCCTTTCGGTCTATTAAACCTTACGCGCCATATCGGAGCTTTGGGCTCTGCCGACATTTTTGACTTGTCCTTCATCAATGCCTGCTTGTTGGTCGATAGCGGCTGAACGGCCCGGGCCGGGGCCCGGCCGGGATCAAAACGCCGGGGCTGGCTTGCCGTGACAGGTCCGGCGGCCGGAGAAAACAAGGGGTGCGATGAAAACAAAATCAACCCTGCCCGTCCTGCTCGCGGCAGCCATTTCTCTGTGTGTCGCCTGCCGGCAGGAGACAAAGAATAACGCCAAGGAGTCTGCCGATATGAAAAACGACGACACCATATCCCAAGCAGGGGTCGCCACTTTCGCCGGAGGCTGTTTCTGGTGCCTGGAGTCTGATTTCGAAAAGATTGACGGCGTCGTCAAGGTCGTTGCCGGATACACCGGCGGCAGTCTTGAGAATCCCACCTATCACCAGGTGTTGCGGGGCGCAGGCGGACACAGGGAGGCGGTTCAGGTCTTTTACGACCCCGGCCGTATTACCTACGCCCGGCTTTTAGAACATTTCTGGCGCATGATAGACCCCACCGATGACGGGGGGCAATTCGCCGACCGCGGCCCCCAGTACAGCCCGGCTATCTTCTACCATGACCGGAGTCAGAAGAAACTGGCCGAAGAATCCCGCAGGCGGCTCGGACAGTCAGGAATGTTCAACAGGCCGATTGCAACCCGCGTCCTGCCTTTTGAAAAATTCTACCCGGCCGAAGACTACCATCAGGGCTATTGTCATAAAAATCCCTATCGCTACAAACTTTACCGCCACCACTCGGGCCGGGACGAATTCATCCGGGAGACCTGGGGGCATCCGGGCAGATCCCTTTCTGCGGGCGGTAATGACAAACATTACCGCAAGCCGCCGCCTGAAAAAATAAAATCCATGCTGACACCACTTCAATACGAGGTGACCCAGCAAAACGGCACCGAGCCTCCTTTCGACAATCAATACTGGGACAACAAAGAAGAGGGGATCTATGTGGATATCGTTTCGGGTGAGCCGCTTTTCAGCTCCCGGGACAAATTCGACTCCGGCACGGGCTGGCCCAGCTTTACCCGCCCCATAGCCGCCGCGGCGGTGGTGGAACTTGCTGATAACAGTCTGGGAATGCTGAGAACAGAAGTCCGCAGCCGGTATGCCGACTCCCATCTCGGCCATGTCTTCCCGGATGGGCCGCCACCGACGGGACGCAGATACTGCATAAATTCGGCGGCCCTGCGGTTCATACCCCGCCATGAGATGGCCTCGGCCGGCTACGAAGATTATCTTGCTATTTTCAAGTAGCCGCCGCCGGTGGCATCAGGGCCCGGCCGCCTTGAAGGCCTCGCGGCAGGGGCCGCTCTCCAGTTCTTTGCGGGTAAGCTCATAAAGATGCTTGTGGGGCCCGCCGATGCCTACGGCCCGGCCGATGGCCTCGACAGCCTCTGAGCACCTGCCCATTTCGGCCAGGACCTGGGCCAGATTGTTGTAACCGTCTCCGTTTTGGGGATAAAGTTCGGTCACACGTTCAAAGGCCGCCCGGGCCCCCTCCAGATCTTTCAGAGCATAGCTCGTATTTCCAAGTCCCATCAGGGCGCCCAGGGCATCGGGCCAGATGCTCAAAACGGTCTCGTAGGCCTGTCGGGCCGCCGCCGTCCTATGGGCCTTTTCCAACCCCACGGCCGCCCGGATCCATTTTTCCTCTTGAGGACAAGGCGGAACGGTATCCGGTGGCAACAGGACCAGTCCCCATTTTTCGGCGCGGCGCCAAGTGTTCATGAACACCCTCAAAGAAACACTGCGGTATTTTTTACCGCCGGTGTGCAAAACCACAAGACCCTGCTCCAAGTCGTAGCCCACCACCAGGGCGTAATGCCAATTCGGCAGCCATCTGATGCCCAGGTTTTGGAGCACCACAACCGGCCGGCCGGCCGCCAGGCACTTCAGAAGGCAGTCCAGGCCGCTGATGGGATAGGCCAGTACGCCGTGGCGGCGGGCAGCCGCCATCAATTCCGGCTGAAAACTGCCCTTGAGAGCAGGCGTGTAGATCTGAGCCGACAGTTCATCGGCTGTCACCCTCACGCCGGCGCTTTCCAATGCCATGGCCAGGGCTGCCGGACCGCACTGGTACTTTTGCTGGGCCTGAAAAGTTATGCCGCCCACCATGGCCCTGGCAGGCACATTCAGGGCCCGGGGATCCGGCCGGGGCACCCGGAAAAAGCTGCAGGCACTCAAAAGACAAAGGCACAGGCTGCAATACAGCACAGCCTGCGCCCTTTTTGGCGATTCAAACTTCAAATCCGGATCAACGCTTTTTCTTGATAAAGGTGAAAACGTCGGTTATCCCCAGGATATCGAGAACGACCAAGACTATTAAAACTACGATCAGAAGGCCGATCAGGAATCCAAGCCCACCGCCGCCGGCCGGCATCTGGTCGATCTTTTTGGCCAGCAGGCGGACCTCCTCATCCGTGAGGGCCTTGACCCGGGCCTTGGCTTCTTCCGGCTTGACCCCCCAGCGTTCCAGTTGCTGCTGAACGTCCTGACGGTCGAAAAAGTCCATCACTTTCTGGCGCAACTGGTCGTCGGCCGCACTTTTGATGGCAGTGGCCGTATCGACCATGGTGGCCTTGGCCGGCGCGGAAAGCACACAGATCAGGCAGAAAAAAAACATCGTCAAACCAGCAATCCAACGTTCCGTAGTCCGCGAAAACCTCATTTGCTAACCTCCAATCGTGTTGTTGCTCAACGCATCCACGGCTGAAAATTCCAGTCAAACGGATGGGTTGCGCCCCAAATTCCAATCCCCGGCAGCCCCAGCCATAGCCGGAGTGGCCGCAATTTCCAAGAATCTAATCATTAAACAGCCCAAAATTCAAGCCCTGGTTTGCCGCCGCCGGCCATGCCGGACAGCATGCGGCCAAAAAAAGACTTCAAAACATTCAGTGCTTGCGGTATGCAAAATCTGCCCCCGTTCAGGCAAAGTCGGTTTATGACCATATGGACATGCTCCTGTCCGGCAACAGGAAAAGGAAGGTAATCCCCCATGAAAAAGGTAAAAGTTGAAAACGCCATCGGGATGATTCTGGCCCATGATCTGACACGGATCATACCCGGCAAGTTCAAGGGGCCGGGCTTCAGAAAAGGGCATGTGGTCCGCCGGGAGGACATCCCGGAACTGCTGAAAATAGGCAAACGACACCTTTACGTACTTGACTATCCCTCTAACCATCTCCATGAAGATGATGCAGCCCTGCGGATAGCACCGGCCATCAGCGGGCCCGGACTGCAATGGTCAGATCCTGTGGAAGGCAAGTCCAATATTACCAGCACGGCAGACGGGCTGTTCAAAGTGAACGTGCCCTGTCTGAACCGAATTAACAGCCTCGGCAATCTGATCGTCTCGACCCTCAAGAACAACTTTCCGGTCAAAAAAGATCAAATAGTGGCCGCCACCAGGATCGTTCCCCTGACCATTGTCAAATCAAAGATCGAACGGCTGGAAAAACTGGCCCTGGACGGGCAACCGGTCCTGCGGGTTCTGCCGTACCGTAAGCTCAGGGTGGGTGCGGTCGTAACCGGCAGTGAAGTTTACCAGGGACTTGTCCCCAACGAATTCGACAAGTATGTCGGCCGTAAGATCCTGAACTACGGGTCGGAAGTCATCAAAACCATTCTGGTGCCAGACGATGCACGCAAGATCGCCGCCGCCATCAGGCAGCTGCAAGATATGGGCTGTGAACTTATCCTTGCAACCGGCGGGCTTTCCGTCGACCCCGACGATGTCACCCCCCAGGGGATCAAAAAGTCGGGAGCCGAAACGATAGTCTACGGTTCGCCGATTCTGCCGGGGGCGATGTTTTTATATGCCCGCCTGGACAATATCCCCATCCTCGGCCTTCCCGCCTGTGTCTACTATCACCCGGCGACGGTCTTCGACCTGGTTCTGCCACGGGTACTGGCAGGCGAAAGCCTTACGAAAAAAGAAATAGCCGCGATGGGCCACGGAGGATTGTGTCTGAACTGCCAGCGGTGCCGGTTTCCGGTATGCCCTTTTGGCAAATAGCCCCACCGCTGAAACAATTGTAACACGAGGCACCTGCGGTCCATGGCGCCGAGGCTCTGCATTGCCTCTCGGTCATGTTAAGCGAGCTTGAAAAACAGCGAAGAAACGTTACCCTTTTCCTTGGGCTCATGCGCATTTACCATGTTCTCGGATGCCCGGTAAGCT